>AUXO017372211.1_pt1 | contig 12419 bp, 12 predicted proteins | sample 768731 | NCBI WGS metagenome assembly AUXO01 (sample SAMN02715735, study PRJNA202380) | gut metagenome | biome: sheep rumen | host: Ovis aries | place: New Zealand: Palmerston North | reverse complement strand
TCGTCCATTAAGAATACGTCTGCATCACGAACGATTGCACGTCCTAAGGCAACTCTTTGTCTTTGTCCTCCTGATAATGCTCTTGGCTTTCTCTTTAAATATGGATCAAGTCCTAGAACTGATGATGCATAAGCAACTCTCTTTTCGATTTCTTCTTCATTCATACGACGAAGTCTTAAACCGAAAGCCATATTTTCATAAACTGTCATATGTGGATATAGGGCATAGCTTTGGAAAACCATCGCAATTCCACGATCCTTAGGGTTAACATTATTCATTAGCTTTCCACCAATGTATAATTCACCTTCTGTTATTTCTTCAAGACCTGCAATCATACGAAGTGTTGTAGATTTTCCACATCCTGAAGGTCCAACGAAACAAATGAATTCTTTGTCTTCAATGTCTAGATTGAAATCAAATACTGCTTGAGTTCCGTTAGGATATACTTTATTTACATTCTTTAAACTTAAAGTAGACATAATTTTCCTCCTATAGTCATTTATACTACTATTTTACATTTTTCTTTATTATAAATAAATATACAAAGTGCACAATAATTAATTTAAAAAAGTATAAATTATATATGCATCCTTAAATTCTCTTACATCATATCCTGTTTCACTTTTAAATCTATCAATTTTATTTAATAATGTATTTCTATGCATATATAATTCATCAGCTGCACGTGATGTATTCATATTTAATTCAATATATGATTTTATTGTATCTAAAAACAAATTCGTTTTTATTACAACATCATATAAATTATCCTTATATCCATCTATTACAAGCTCAAATATTAAATCCTTATATAAATAAATTGGATATTTTAAATTAATGTTTAATTTATCCTTAAAAACATTTATATCATGTTTCATCTTGGATAAATCTTTATATTGAATTGATATAACACCTTTAATATTAGGTATTTCATCAACAAGTGATTCAAGTGCCTCAAATATTAAATTATCATCATCATTATTATGATATATTATTTTATAATCATCTTCATTGATTATTTCTATATTATCTCCTAATAATCCTTTAATAAAATCATCAATAAATGATGTATTATCTATCTTTAATAATATAAATCTATCAAGCACTTTAATCACCTCTTTTTTATCCGATTGAGCCTGTCATTTCAAGCTTAATTAATCTATTTAATTCAACTGCATATTCCATAGGAAGCTCTGTTGAGAATGGCTCTATAAATCCCATTACAATCATTTCAGTAGCTTCTTCTTCTGATAGTCCTCTAGACATCAAATAGAATAATTGCTCTTCATTAACCTTAGATACAGTAGCTTCATGCTCTATATACATATCAGGATTAGCTCCACTATTTGTAGGAATTGTATCAGATGTAGATATTTCATCAAGAATTAATGTATCACATTCAACATGACTTCTTGCACCCTTCGCATTAGGTCCACATGATACCATACCTCTATAATTTACCTTACCTCCACCTCTACAAATAGATTTAGAAATAATTGATGAGGTAGATCCTTCACCTAAATGAATCATCTTAGCTCCAGTATCTTGAATTTGATCTTTTCCAGCAAATGCTATAGATACAGTTGTACCTTTTGCACCTTTACCCTTTAGAACACATGCAGGGTATTTCATATTAAGACCTGAACCAACATTTCCGTCAATCCATTCCATATGTCCATAATCATCAACTAAACTTCTCTTAGTAACTAAATTCACAATATTATTTGCCCAGTTTTGAACTGTTGAATATCTACAATGAGCATTTTTACCAACATATATTTCAACAACTGCCGCATGTAGTGAATCTTTAGAATATTGAGGTGCTGTACATCCTTCAACATAATGAATAGATGCATCATCATCTACGATAATTAATGTTCTTTCAAATTGTCCCATTCTTTCAGAATTGATTCTGAAATATGATTGAACTGGCTTTTCTACATGTACACCCTTTGGTACATATATTACAGATCCACCACTCCATACAGCACTATTTAATGCTGCATATTTATTATCAGTATATGGTACAATATGTCCCATATATTTTTTCATCATTTCAGGATATTCTCTTAAAGCTGTATCAGTATCTGTAAATATTACTCCTAAATCCTCAAGCTCTTTTAAATTCTTATGGTATACAACCTCAGATTCAAATTGATTTGAAGCTCCAGCAAAATATTTTTGTTCTGACTCAGGAACACCTAGCTTATCAAATGTTTCCTTTATTTCCTTTGGTACATTATCCCAATCATTAGATGTATCCTTTGTTGATTTAATATAATATGTATATTCATCAAAATCGATACCTGATAGGTCAGGTCCCCATTTTGGATTTTCTAGCTTTAAGAAATTCTCATAGGCTCTTAATCTAAAATCAAGCATCCATTCAGGCTCATTTTTAGCTTTAGAAATAAATCTAATAACATCTTCTGATAAACCTTTTCCAGATGTCAAAACAGACTTAGTTTCAGTCCTAAATCCATATTTATAATCTCCAACAAGTTCATCCTTATTATCAGACATATTAATCCCCGTCCTTACTTAACGCTTTTTCTATAGCTTTCCATGATAATGTCGCACATTTGATTCTAGCAGGGAATTGCGCAACACCAGTATAAGCTATTGCTTCTCCTAGTTTTTCTTCCATATCTGCATCAATTTCCTTTGCTTGAATCATATCATAAAATCCATTAATAATCTCATTAGCCTCATCAAGAGTTTTACCCTTTAAAAGCTCAGATGCAACAGATGCTGATGAACAGCATATTGAGCATCCATGTCCATCATGTCTTACATCCTTTATAATATCTCCTTCAATATAAACCTCTACATTCATATCATCACCACATGATGGGTTATTTAAATGTATCCTTTTATATCCTTCCTTATTAAGAAGACCTTTATTATGTGGATTTTTATAATTATCCATTATTACATCTCTATAAAGTTGTTCTATATTATGGCTAGCCATAAATATACCTCCTAAAATTGGCTAAAGAAATCCTTTGCTTCCTTAACACTATTTACTAAATTATATACATCATCCATTGTATTATACAAATAGAATGTTGCACGTGTTGTAGATATTTGTCCAAGCCATCTTGTGATTAATTGTGCACAATGATGCCCAGCTCTAATACATACACCATTTTTATCATATACAGATGCCGCATCATGTGGATGCACACCCTTAATATTAAAGGCTACAACACCTGTCTCACAAGTCTTGTTATAAACCTCTACACCATCTATTTCAGATAATAGTCTTCTTGCCTCACTCGCAAGATATGCCTCATGACGTGCAATCTCATCAAGACCAATTTCATCTAATAGCTCAACAGCACGACCAAGACCTATTGCACCTGCAATAATAGGTGTACCTGTTTCAAATTTATAAGGAACTGCTTTATATGTTTGAGAATCCTTATAAACCTCATCAGCCATATCTCCACCAAATTCAATTGGATCCATATTCTCTAAGAGCTTCTTCTTACCATATAAAACTCCAATTCCAGTTGGACCTAACATCTTATGTCCTGAGAACGATAAGAAATCACAATCAAGCTCCTTAACATTTATTTTCATATGAGGAACTGCTTGTGCTCCATCAACTGAAACAACTATTCCTCTTTCATGACATATCTTAATAATTTCTTTTATAGGTGTAATATATCCCATTACATTAGATACATATGTTAAAGCTACTACCTTAGTTTTATCAGATAAAACCTTCATAAATCCTTCAACAGTTATTCTTCCTTCTTCATTAAGCGGAATATATTTAATATTAGCCTTTTTAATTTTACATACATTAAACCAAGGCATATGGCTTGAATGATGCTCAAGCTCAGATGTAATAACCTCATCACCTTCATTAATATATTTCATTCCATATGATGAAGCTACTAAATTTAGTGATGCTGATGCACCTCTTGTAAAAACAATTTCTTCAAATTCAGCACCAATAAATTTAGCTATTTTTTCTCTTGCTGCTTCATATAAATCAGTAGCTTGATATGAAAGATCATAAACACCTCTATGAACATTAACACCAAGTCTTCTATTATAATCATCAACAGTATCTATAACACATTCAGGCTTTAATGAAGATGCTCCACTATCTAAATATGATAATTTTGGATTATTTTTAAGAACTGGAAACAGTTCTCTTACTTTATTTACATCAAACATCATATTACCCCTTTATCATTTTATTAATCATTTCTTTAATATTATCCTTATCATCCTCAACCTTATCAAGAATAGGATTAATAAGACCATCAAGAATAAGTAAGAATGCTTCATTCTTACTAAGTCCTCTAGACATTAAATAAAATAATTCATCATCTGACATTTTACCAATAGTTGCCCCATGGTATGCCATAACATCAAATTCATCAATTAATAATATAGGCTTAGTTGTAATCTTAGAATTATCACCAACAATAACACCTTTTGATAATTGTCTACAATCACAGCCCTTTATTCCTTTTTTAACATATCCAATTGTATCAAATAATATATTTGCATTATTAAGCGCAACACCTATATTATTTATCTTAGATACACTTCCTTCACCTATATGTTCAATCTTTGTATCAATTGTCTCATCATATCCATCAACTACACAAAGATTTTCAACATATACATTAGAATGACTACCAACCTCAATTAATGTATTATCAGATATTTTAGATACATTAACCTCAAGCATTTTTAATGTTGAATTATTTTTTGTATTTATTTTTCTTTTAGTATCTGATGATTCTAAATTAATAATGTTATAAACAACATTCGCATCATCAGCTATATTTAAATTAATTTGGGAATTAGATAAATTATGTTCTATAATTTTAACATTTTGATTCTTATTAATGCTAATATTATAAACCACATTATTTTTATCAAGTGATAATATATCACCATCATTTAAATTATAATCAAGTATTTCCATTATTTTTTATGATTAACTGCACATGTACCTAAAAGTGCATGTGAAGCCTTCTCCTCATCACGTTCAATAGTAATACCTAATTCCTTTTTAACCCAATCATAACCTTCGTTATCTATCTTATCAATTAATTCCATTCCACCGCTCTTAACGATTTTTCCATTAATCATACAGTGAACATGAGTTGGCTTAATATAATCAAGTAATCTCTTATAATGTGTTATTAAAAGACATCCCATATTTTCTCCAACCATTGAATATACATTCTCACCAACAATTCTTAGAGCATCAACGTCAAGACCAGAATCAATTTCATCGAGTAATGCAAATGAAGGCTTAAGCATCTTCATTTGTAATATTTCATTTCTTTTCTTCTCTCCACCAGAGAATCCTTCATTTAAATATCTATGAGCTAAATCCTCAGGCATTTCAAGCTCATCACATGCTTTTTCATATGCACGAATAAATTTAAATAAAGATACATCCTCTCCAGTTGTAGCTTTCATTGCAGTTCTAACAAAATCTTGATTTGTTACACCTGGAACCTCACTAGGATATTGATATGCTAAAAAAATACCTAATTTAGCTCTTTCATTTACAGGTAGGTCTAATATACTTTTACCATCAACTAAAATATCACCAGATGTTACTTTGTATTTATCCTTACCCATAATAATAGATACAAGTGTTGATTTACCTGTACCATTAGGTCCCATAATAGTATGAACCTCATTTGTTTTTATAGTTAAATTAAGTCCTTTTAATATTTTCTTTCCTTCTAATGTTTCAGCATATAAATCTTTGATTTCTAATACTTTAGACATTCTAATCACTCCTAGTTTTAATATCTATGATATTATACAAAAATTATTAATCTTATGTCAATTAAAATGCTCATAAAAAAGGATTGGCAAAAACCAATCCTACTACATTCTAAAAATATCCTTAATACTTTGATAAGGTCCAAATACTAATATAGTATCCCCTTCTTCAATAATAGTATCCTTATTAGCAAGCTCATGATATGTTTCATGCTTAACCATAAGTACTTGAACATTATATTTACTTTTAATAACTGAATTACCAAGAGATGTCTCCTCTAATATCTCAGGATTCTTTATAATTTTAATTTCACATAAAGCATCCTTACCATAGTTATCAATAATCGCAATATTATTTTTAGTTGTATCTTCCTCTGTATCAACAATCTCTTTTTTCTTCTTAAATATATCCTTAATAATCTCAATATCACCAAATACTATTATTTTATCTTTAGATTGAATAATAGTTTCAGCAGATACATCTAGTACCTTATTACCTCTTTTAATTGTTACTAAATTTAAATCATAATTCCTTTTTAAATTAGCATCCTTTAATGATTTATCATTAAGTATTTCTGGTACCCAATAAATATATATTTCAGCAAGTGATTGCTTACCGTAATTATCAAGAACTGTAATAATATTATCCTTTTCTCTTTTCATTACTCTTTTTAATGCCATCTTTTCAAATCCATTTTGAAGTGGCTTTGAAATAAATGGTAATTTAAAAAGAATTAATATACCAAAGAATATAGATATTATTATAATAATTACTTTGTAATTATCCTTTACATCACTAACCTTAAATGATCCAAATAAAGCTACTACAAGTGATACAATAATTACCGCAAATATATGACCAACAATCATTAATATAACCGCAAGTCTTCTTCTACGTCTATTTGATGTGATAAGCTCACTTTCAGATGTAGTAAAACCACAATTTGTAAATAAGCTTACAGCTTGATATCTAGCTTTCTCCTTTGTAAGACCTGTTGCTCTAAATGCAGTTGAAAATATTCCAATAATAATCATATAGGCAACAATGAATCCTAATATTATGATAAGTGCTGTTGTAATATTCATAAACTACCCCCTATAATTATTTTTAAGTAATGATATTTCATCTTTATAGTCATCTTCTTTTTCAACTGGTGTTTCTAAACACATAGGAATACCTTTAATTCTTTCATTATTAATAATCTTAACAAAATTATCAAGGCCAATATATCCTTTACCTATAAGCTCATGTCTATCCTTATGAGAAAATATTGGATTTTTAGAATCATTAATATGCATAGCCTTTAATTTATCAAGACCAATAATTCTATCAAATTCATCTAAAACCTTATCAAAATCAGATATATCATATCCTGCATCCCAAACATGGCATGTATCAAGACACACACCAATATGCTCTTTATAATCAAGTCTATCAATAATTCTTTTTAATTCTTCAAATGATGAACCTATTTCACTACCTTTACCTGCCATTGTTTCAAGTAAAATAGTAGTTTTCATATCCTTATACATTACCTTATTTAATAATTCAACTATTCTATCAATACCTACATCCACTCCATCACCAACATGGCTTCCAGGATGAAAATTATATAACGCATTAGGTATATTTTCTAATAATTCTATATCTTCCTTAAATACCATATATGCAAATTCTCTAACATCATCCTTAGATGATGCAGGATTTAATGTATATGGTGCATGGCAAATAGGTGTTGCCATATTATTAGACTCACTAAATTCAATAAATTTATTAATATCATCTAAATCAGTTTCTCTTCTAGCTCCACCACGTGGATTTCTAGAAAAGAATTGAAATGTATTAGCACCTAAAGATACTGCTCTTTTTGCAGTATCTAAAAATCCTTTTGAAATTGATAAATGACAACCTATATATAACATAATAACCCCTATTTTTTAAAATAATAATTCTTCTTATACATTTTTTTGTTTAATATAATCAAATATATAATTGAATATATAATATAAAATACTAATACGATTAATGGTACAAATATATTTGAGCTAGTATCATATTTATATGATGATTTAACAACATTTTTAACTTCATCACTTATTACATTATTAAATATATTCTTTAAAAATTTAAATGCAGGTGATATAGCAAACTGGATTATTCCAGCAAATATAATACCAGATATTATTGATACAAATACGCATACATATGAAATAAAGAACAAAGTTCTTTTTTTACCACCCATCATCTTTATTATAGCATTTGTATCCTTAAATTGGTCTAATAATATCGAAATTGAATTAGATAATATACCTACGGTAATTATAAATACAATTGAGGCAATTATAAAAGATATACCAACTACTAAAAATGAATGCTTAATACCTTTATTATATACATCAAGCTCATATGATGATATCGTTGAATTTGGTACAATTTTATGTAATTTATTGACTAATTTATTAAGCCTATTTATATCTTTATCAAATGTTTTATTATTATATTCATAAACCATATTTATGTTAGTAATATTTGCCCTTTTATAAACATAATTTATATCAAAAATTACATTTGAAAAATCTTCTGAAGAATATATTCCAACAACCTTATAGTTTTCGTTATTTAATATAATATAATCTCCTAATTCTTTTTCACTACTTTCGTGAACTATTACCTCATAATCATTTTCTACTAATCGTCCACTACTTATTTCAAATGGTATATCTTCAGATTTAAAATCAAAATATATACCATAATAATTTGATGAATATAAATAGTCTACTTTACCATTTGAATAAGAAATAATATCTTCTATATTATCTCCAATTACACCGCTTATCGAAATAGAAATATTCTCATTTAATTCAATATATTTTTTATGGATTTTTTCTATATTATTTTTAAATGATAAACCAATATAAAAAATAATCATCACTAATAAAGATAAAATGAAGACAATTAGTGAAGTCAAAACCGTTTTCATTTTATTCTTATTAATATTATGAAAACCTAATCTTAGAACATCTACTGTCTTCATTTTAATCTCCTTATAGCTTTTCTATTTTAATTCCTTCATGCGTATAATAAATAATATTATCAGCATATTTTCTTGCATCCTCTTCATTATGAGTTACAAGAATAACTGTTTTTCCTTTATGAGCAATTTCTTTTAGTTTTTGCATAACATATTGCCCATTTTCATAATCTAAATTACCTGTAGGCTCATCAGCTAAAATAACTGATGGATTATTTATTAAAGCTCTTGCAATACATACTCTTTGAGCTTCTCCACCTGATAAATTAGCTGTTATTTCATTTTCTTTATCTGATATTTGAAAATAATCTAACAATTCTCTTGCACGATCTATTCTTTCATTTTTAGGTATGCCAGCAATTACTAATGGTAATGTTACATTATCAATTACCTTAAATGAATTTTCTAAATAAAAATTTTGGAATATATAACCAATATTTTTATTTCTAAAATCTGCTAATTCATCTTCATTATATTTAAGTATACTTTCACCATTGTATAATACATCACCAGATGTTGGCTTGTCTAAGGCCCCAATAAGATTTAGTGTTGTACTTTTTCCTATTCCTGATCTACCTATAATAGCAGTTAATTTTGAATCTTCAAATATTAAATTTAAATCATTAAGAACCTTTAATTCACCAAAGCTCTTATATACATTTTTTAGTTCTACCATATAATACCTACCCATTTAGATTTGATAATAATGTATCCTTTTTAATCTTTTTAATTGAATATAACGATATAATATTTATAGTGATAAACACCAATAATATTAGTAATAAATATATTGGTATAAAATACCAAAATACACTTTTATCAAACATTTTTAATTTAAAATCTTTTGTATTAAGCTTATTATCAAAAACAAAGACCATAATTATTGATACGATAATACCAACTACAAACGAAATGATTGCAGCTTTTATAAAAGATATTGTATTCATTAAAATATGTAATAATCTTAAATCCTTAAACTTCATTCCAATGGCTTTACACATAGTTAAGAATTGTTTATTTTTATCTATAAAATAGCTTGATGTTCTAATGAAATTTAAAATCATAACAACAAATAATAAGCTAGTAGTTACAATTAATAATTTCATTCCAAATTCATATGATGGATATAAATCAAAATATTCTCCTAAATAAATATTAATTGAATTACTTTTTTCTTTTTTCCAATAGTTATATGCATTATCAACATTTTTGAACTGATATGATACTCTATATTTTTCGTAAGTATAACGACCATCAAGATTAAATCCATATGGTGCATATACGAATCCATTATCATAAGCATATTCAGACTCTACTTCTGGTAGTTTATTATAAACATAGCCTCTTCTTTGTTGATTATAATCTGCACTTGGAAAATATATTTGATTTTCTTTTATCCAAAAAATAGATGTTAGTTCGATATCTTCATAGATACCATCAATACTCAACCTTGATATAGAATGACTTATATTTTTATTATATACACCTTTTATAATAAAATCTTTTATAATGTATACATTTGAATATTTTTAATCATCTTGTATTGGATTATCATTATAATATACTTTATTAGTAGAAGTCATTTTCATTTTATATGAAATCTTTTTTCCAATAACAGTATTATAATCCAATCCAAAATAATCTAAAACAATGCTTGAAATCAATATTTCATTATTTGATATATTGTCACTACCTGCTAAAATTACATTACCATATCTTTGTTTTTTTAAATATTCTTCCTCGCTTGGTAAATAAAATTTACTATCGTTAGAATATGCTAATATTCTATCAAAATAATGAACTTTATGTACGCTATCATCATAATCATATGTTCTATCAACACCATCAATAGTTATGGTTGGATAATCAAACATTGTCCCATTTTTAGAATAATTAAGCCAAATTTCTTTAAAACAGATTTCATCACAAATTAATTTATTCTCATCAATATTTTCAACACTACTAAATGAAATAGTTGAAACATTTGAATATTTATTCATAGCTTTTTTTATTCCTAAATTAAAATATATAGAAAGTGTTAATAATGATAATATTGATATAATAGTTAATAATATAGATATTACAACATTAAAAGACATCATTCGATGCCTTTTTAAATATTTTGTTGCAATATCGATATTATCTATTGTTTTCATCCTCTATCACTTCTATACTTTCATAAAATATCAATTTAATATTCTATTCATTTATTAATTGTAATAAATTATCATCTTTTATTTTTTTAGTTAACAATGAAGACATTGTAACAACTATAACTGCAAATACCAATATTATTATAACAAATATTGGTATATATAACCATAAAACATTCATATCAAAAATTTTAATTCGTTCAGATGGATAATTATATCGTGATGAATTATATCTATTATTACATATTATTGAAGTAAACAAGCATGCTGTAAATGAAATGACAAATGATATAATTATCGCAATTATATAATTAATTAAATTCATAAATGTATACATTTTACTTATATCTTTCTTTGTCATTCCTAATATATTACACATACTTGAAAATTTAATCTTTTTAATTAATAAATATTTAAACGATATAAATATATTTACTATGGAAATGAAGGATATGATTATTGAAACAATCAATAATATTTTTTTAGATAATTTAAAATATGGATATAAATCTATATATCCTTTCAAACTATGATTCAACTTTAAATCATATTCAAATGATGTATAATCATCCTGATTACAATAAAAATCATATATTGAATCAATATTATTAAATTGATATATGTCAGTAATAATATCAGTTTTAACTACTGAATTATTAAATCCTTCAAATAAACATATTTTATTTTTAGAAAGAGCATCATCAAATATATTTTCAGGTAAATCATTATAATAATATACCTTATTATCAGAATCATATTCCACATATTTCTCTTTATATAATTGACTTTCTTTTATCCAAAATAATGGTGTTGTTGTATGATCACCATTTATTTCATATAATCTTTCTCTTGATCTACAATTATATATTTTAGAATTATAAACACCTTTTATAATAAAATCCTTGAACAAATATCTTTCAACATCCTTATAATTCTCATTAATATAATTTGTTTTATCAGTTATTAGAGATACTTTTCTCTTAGTATATATTTTTAGTTTATAAGATATATTCTTTCCAATTACATCATTATAATTAATATTATAATAATCTAAAAAGGCCGATGAAATGATTATTTCATTATTTTTTACATCATCAGTTCCTGCTAATATTACATTACCAAATCCTAATTTATTTAAATAATCATTTTCGCTTTTTAAATATAATGAGCTATTATCACTATATACGTCAAACATATCATATCCATGATTGACTCTATGATTTTCATAATCATTAATAATTTCATTACCATTAATGATGATTGTTGGATATGAATATATACTTTTTGACATTAATCCACTACCGATTGAATAATAATCAAAACTAATTTGTTTTCTAACAAATGATATATTTTCATTTATACCATTGTTTAACAAAATTTTTTCACGATACTCGATAGAGTTGGTTCCAGGATTTCCAGATGAATAATCATGCTTTGAATAATCCATATATTCTATTTTTAA
>AUXO013399419.1_pt1 | contig 12420 bp, 24 predicted proteins | sample 768731 | NCBI WGS metagenome assembly AUXO01 (sample SAMN02715735, study PRJNA202380) | gut metagenome | biome: sheep rumen | host: Ovis aries | place: New Zealand: Palmerston North | reverse complement strand
AAGAGAGCTTCCAAGATTTTCAATGAAACCTGACTAATGGCTTAGCTTGAACAGTGAATGATAGCATGAAATTGACATATATGGACAATTGTTCACATTACGAAGTATTTCATGATCTCCAACTTCTTCTTTGCCACAGTCAAACACTGTTATCTTAAATTTTGCATTCTATAGATTGTGGTAAGAGAAATCACAAATATTCCAAATATATGGGATCTTGACAAATTGATTTTGATTGAATTTGATGTGCAATGCATTCATCAATGTTGGAATGAATTTCTCCCACACATATTTTGTAGTCCAGTGGTGGACATTGTTCTTGTATGCTGTATATTTGTCGCTGTCATTCTCTATGATTATCTTTTGCATATGCAGTGACTATGGCAAATATGCTGGCGTGTGAAGCACTTGCTCAAATGGCATTCCAGCAATCTTATTTTTGCGATATGTAATAAAATGAAGCAACTAGCATTTGATGTTAGACAGTGCTCCAAGAAACTGATTGTATTTTTGTATTAAATTTATATCCATAAAATATTATGCAAATTTTAACCAACTTTTATCAATAAATATTTTATCTGGCTAACCAAATATTTCATCAACTGCCTATTTTACACCAGGATATTTTTTTACATTATAATCATGCCCAGCATAGGCAATATTTGGCTTTAAATGTTTTTGACATAACTAAATGTCATTTTTACACCCATCATAAGTATGATTAGCATCAATATAAACTAAATCTATTTTGGCATAATATTCTTTGAATAATGGTGACTCTATAAAATCTTTAAGTTTTCCTTTAAACTTTAAGATGTTATTGAATGATGATATCGTTTCATCAAATTTCTGTTCAACTAGTTTCATATTTGATGATGATGCTAGATCATTATCATCATAGCCATTTTCCCATGGATCAATACATATAATTGTCTTGAATTTATTTGATGCCGCAAATATTTTTGCACTTTCACCGGTATATGAACCAATTTCAATGAGTACTAAATTATTTTTATTGATGTTATCTAATAACTAATGTAACCCATTTTCCCCAACTTTAGATCGCATTGATATTATTTCATTGTTTTTATGGAAAAAATCATATACCTTAGTGTTTTTTATTTCATTTTTGTTTTTGCCATCAAAAAAATGTTTAAGCACCTCTATGTTTTTTTGATTTATATAATTTGAATAGAAAAAATTTTTTGAGTCCTATCGCCTATTCAAGAATTCTTCCCATGATTTGCACATATAATGCGCAATTTCAGCATCAGATGAATCAATTTTAATTGGTTTTATTGGTAATGTTTCATGTCCATTAGATTGTAATTCATTTTTTGCAAGATTAAAATTTATCATAGACTTTCCACGACCGAAGGGCATTTTTGCCGACATAATAAATCTATCAATGACTGAATAATTTCCATTTTCTACTTTTGTATGTCCATTATCACCAAATAATCTCCAATCAATTTGAATTGATTTGTCATTGCAATGCATTTCAAGTAATGTCTAAAGATCCTTTACTTTATTCATATACAAAAATTCATCACAATCAAAAAATGCTGCCCAATTAAAGTCTAAATACTTTTTTGCTATAAAATCATTATAAGCATTTATTTGAATGTTTGGATCAAGTTTTTCATTGATATAATTAGATGGCCAATCAATAAGTTCAATCTTTGACATATCTATATCAGGATCGATCTTTGCAATCCAATCATTTTGGTATATGAAGATCTTTGTAAATCCAAGTTTTAGATTATATCTAATCCATTCATTGATATAGTGGTCTTCATTTTTTGCTATTGCAACTAAAGCTATTTTCATGTGTTATCTCCATAATTTTGCATGCGTAGTCAAAAATCTATTTTGATCCTATTTAGACCGTCTCCAACTTCCTCCACCAAAATGCACAATGTATTCTTCATAGTTTATTTTTTTGACTGGTAATTTAGCTTTAGTAACATCTTCATAAAACGAACATCCAGTGTCATATATGCATGAATTACTGGCATTTGCGCCACCATGCATTCGATATATATCTAAGTATTTGATGTTTTTTGATTTTATCTTAGATTGATTAAAATACATTATAAATGGAATAAAACGCGGTTTGAACTTTTTATCAGGATAATCTGCAATTACTGCAAATCTCTAATCAATGAAATCAATGTCTCTCTTCAATAAGATATCTGAATCTAAAAATATTAAATCATTATATTGAAGAATGTTCAACAGAAATTGCACTGTCATTGCATGCTTGTAAGATGCATAGTTGTTTGAAGATGGAACACAACTAGTTTCTTTTATAATCTTCATAAAATTGATAAAGCTGTTTTTGCTGTTGTCTATCAATTTTACGTCATTTGGACAAATGAATTTTTCATTAGTGCTATTGTCAAACACTACTATGTCATAGTCTATAGATTTCACAGTTTTCTTGATGCTTTTTATCAAAGCATTCACAAGAGCATTTGTGTTGTAGTTTATTATGACTATTCCAACTTTGTTTTTATTAGTTAGAGGCTATTTTATAATTTCATTATGCTTTAAGAGATTGAACTGATTTGTTGACTTGAATTTCCTGTATTCAGCATTTAAATATAGGTATCCATATTTGAATCCAAGTTTCCAACATGCATAGTTGAAGCTCAGTTGGTCTCGATGTGATCCTTTTAGCACTTCCAATTCCCAAAGCTTCATCACTTCTTCACATTTTGGGTCACGATGATCTCTAAGCATTAGATTAGTTTCTGCTAATCCAACATGTCTTGGCATTTTTTCTTGCTTATATCGTTCTATCTATGGATGTGTATTTTGTGAAATATCTTTTTTTCTTTTTATACATTCTATCTCTTCATCATATATGCAATCTCTTAATGGATGCTTATTAGTATATAATGAAAATCTATTTAGATCATATTTTGGTAGAAAGTCTTTTTCAATATCACAATTTATCACAAAATTGCCATCAATCCATAATGAAATATCATATTCACTCAAATACTTTTGAGGATGTATTTTCAATATTCTTTGTTGTTTTACTTTTGATAAATGCTTAAGATCACTTGGAATATCTTTAAGAATCCATCCATTCGACTTAATGTTTTTATTATCAGTAAAGCAAATAAGATCAATTGATTGCTGTTGATAGCTTAATGGTTTTAACGTATCATATCCACTTGTTATGCATGTATAGCAAACAATTCGTGGGTTGCATCTGTCTTTAATAACAGCTTTGGCTTTTTCAACTTCTTTCTTCTCATCAACTTCATCCTTCATTGGCTTCTATTGCAGCATCATCTTAGTAGCATCATTTGTTTCTACAAGCTTCTGTCTGTTCTTAATAGCATTCTTTGTCTCAATATTCTGTTCAGCTTTCTCTTCGAGCTTTTCGATTTTCTAGTCTTCAATCTTCTATTTGCTAGCTTCAGTTCTCATCTTCAGAACTTCCATTTTGTCAGCTGGAAGAATACTTGTGTCTTTTAGATGTTTGGTCTACTTAGCGCTTGGAATTTCATCAAGACTTTTTACAATGCATATCTAGTCTTGGAGACCTATAGCTTTTGCAAAGCCTCGTGCATAGTCAAGAACTGTCTTCTGCTTTTCAGATAGATCTTTGTCAATGAAGACAATCCTAAAGTCTTTGCATGACTGCTTCATCCAAGCAAGCATAAACTCTTTTATGTGGTCAGTGTCTATCTTGTCAACTACAAGATTCAAGAAAACTATACTGTCATCTTCCATGAGGTCTCCACGCAAACGTCTTGTTTCCAAATACATTGAATTCTTTGTTTAAGCAGCCTGGAAGAAAATGCATTTTCCAGCATGCATAGTTGAAGCTAAGCTAGTCTCTATGCGAGTGCTTCAACAACTCACTTGCCCATAGATTGTCTACTAGCTAGCACTTAATGTCATTGTGTCTTCTAAGCATAATGCCTGTCTCTACCATGCCAATGTTCTTTGGATATCCTTCTTTTTTATATATACTTATTTGATCTTCTATTACACTACGTCTGTCTTTATTCATCTCTATGCACGCTTTTGCCTCTTCATATATGCATTTTCGGCATGGATGCACTCTCACATACAAAGGAGTCTTATTTAGATCATATTGATCTACAAATGACTTTATGCTGCCAATGATTGAGAAGTTTCCATCTACCCAAATTGATGTAGTGTATTCTTTTAAATATCTATGTGGACAGATCTTGACTATGCGTTGTTTTTTGACACTGCTTAAATTCTATAGTTCTTTTGGAATCTATTGCATTCTCCAAATTCCATTCTGTCTAACACCATAGATAGAATCTGTAAAGCAGACATAATCTATGCCAGGATCAACAACTTTAGGCTACTTTAAATTGTCATAGCTACCTGTTATTGCTGTATATACAACTATAGAATTCATATAGATATTGTACACAATTGAAGTACAATATATCAAGAGGTTTGTGCATGGTAGAAAAAAATTTTGACTTGAATTTTGACACAGCTAGTTCTGGCTAGCCATACATGGTTTTCCCTAGAGTCTTCTCAGATAATCGAGGGTCATTTTCAGAGGTGTTAGTAGACAAAGACTTAGAAGGCTTAAAGCAAATAAATAGAAGTGTCTCGTGCCAATGGACGCTTCGTGGCTGCCATGCTCAACGAGTGCCACACTGCTAGTCTAAGCTAGTTGAAGCGCTGACTATTCCAATATATGACATCATAACAGATGCTCGGCCAGACTCAAAGACATTTGGCTTGACTGAAGCATACTATCTAGATCCAGCTATGTAGAACAAATTGTTTGTTCCACATGGATTTCTGCATGCATTTACGGTGCCTGAAAACACATGCAGAAATGATGCCATCTTCATGTACTACTGTGATGACATATACAGCAAGCAAGATGAAGTGTGTGTAAACCCTATGAGCTTACTGCCAAGTCTACTAGAGATTTGGGACAAGTCTGTGGAAAATGACAACCACATTCTATGGAATCTTGTGCAGATGCTTAAGTCTCCAAGCAAACTAGTGCTGTCTGAAAAAGACACACATAGCCAAGACTACCAAGACTTCATGAAGAAGACACTAAATGAATATAGAGAAAATGGCAAGCTTTGGTATCTCAAGACCTAAGCAGTTGGCCGTTTGACTTGTATAGATAGCTTTTTCCATTGTTGCAGACAATAGCAACAACAGCATCTTTTCCGGCGCCAGAAACTTGAGCATTGACAACATCAGCTTTCATGTTGAATCTTCTCAACAGCTGCTTGTTGTAGTTGTATAAGTCAACTCTTTTGCCTGAGAATGTTGCATAGTAGCAATTGTATTTTTCCATATTATTCATCAATATTATTTACCTCATTGATTTCATGTGACGTAGACAAAAAATTTCCATTGTCATCAAATTCCCATGTCTGCCAAGGTCCAGGATAGTTTTTGTAGTCATTAGAAGAGTCTTTGCATATTATTACATCAAATTCATGTGTGCTGTCTATCGTCAATAGTATGTCAGCAAATTTGTCAGTCTTCATAGCAAGGCAGTCATACATATAGCATTTAATCATTGTCATAAATGCATCTAATACAGCATATGTGCATCGATCATCAAGATACTGGCAATACTTAGTGTCAAGCACTATTTCATTTAGAGCATTCCAACCTTTCTCTAGCATAAATGCATTTTTTCGTCTGTTTTCTCTGCAGTCAACATATGACTTGTCTATGCATATTCTTCTAGACATGACATCTATAAAGTCTACAATGTCATCTTCCTCTTCTTTAGTAAAAGAGTCATCAGAAAACTCAATGTCAAATTTGACACCTAAAAACACATATTCTAAATCTATAGAATGCTTATTAACTGCCATATTTGAATAATTTACATTATAGACAAGCAAGAAAGATGCTCAGTCTTTAGCTGAGCATAGTCGTCACATTATAGCAATTTAAATGTAGCTTCTTTGAGCATAAAAGTAAATAATATTAAAAATAGACTCGAAGAATTTGAAAGGCAACAATGTCAACATATACTGATTTACATATGCGTAGAAGAGAAAATTTAACAATTCTACGCCATCCTGGAGCACCTGAAGATGGAATAACTCCACAGCGTGTAATATTTGCTAATCCAGAGAACATCTATGAAGGAACATTCAAAGGAAGAATTGATGCAACATCTGTTGATCTTTCTGCTGCAACATTGACTAATGTCAAAATAAATGGTGCAGTCATTTAGGATGCAATGATATCTTCTGAAGGACGGGCAGTGTCAATAGTAGAATTGACATCTAACTTGTCTGAACTAAGTGGAAAAGTTGATGGATTGTTCAGCACAATTGAAGATCTATCTAGCACAGTAGACAACAAATTAGAGAAATTAAGCATAGACATAAGTGAAGAAACAGACAGCAAGCTCTCTAGCTTAAGTCTAGACTTTATTGAAAAACTAAAGTTGACAGCAGACATTTTGTCAACAGGCATAGAAGATGAAGTTTCAGCAAGAATAGCTCAATACAACACATTGAGTGACTAGATGTCTAACATCGAGACTGTGGCATCAGACTTAAAAGATCAGATTGTTTCTGCTTAGCTTTCAATTGATGCTATGTCAAAGTAGGTAGACATTGGCTTGTCTGGAGTAATGCATTACCATGGCGCTTTGCTTTCAGGATATGACAAGTCAGACATAAGAGAGTTTTTGTTTGCAAATTTCAAAAGCTTTACGCACGAATTCTCTAAAGGAGATCAATTCAAAATACTGTCTAGTATAGACAAACTATATGCAAATGACTACATATTGTTCAACTAGAACATTGTGTTGTCTGCAGTAGATTCATATGACAGCATTGACATAATAAGAGATGCTTAGGCTGAAGGTGAGCATCTGAAGTCTTTGATTGACACAGTAAGTGTAGACTTAGGCGCATTAAGCACTGAAACTACAGCATCTTTAAGCTAGATAGACAGCAACATCATTGAGTTAAGTGGAAAGCTAAGTGCGGTTAGCTCAAGCGTAGAATTGTCAATCTACAGCATGGACAATAGTTTAGACACAACAATAAGTAGGGTAGACAGTGCAGAGCACAGCATTTCATGCCTTAGATCTAACTTGTCTAGTTATACTAGCACATTATGTGGCATTGACAGAAGTTATGATGAAATGCATGACATTAGTTCTGACAACTTAATACTTACAGATGTAAATCTTCCAGGTGGTGAGTAGCACAAGCACGACTAGTACTATATGACATTTCTCAGTGGAACTATTGTCATAAGACCTTTGCAGTAAGTTAATCAGATTTTGAAAGAGAATAGACATGAGCAATTACATATACACAAAAAACATCTAGAGCAGTAGCTCTAATGCAAAAATACAGCCAAATGACATTGTTGTGCTAAATGCAAACAACATTTGGACTGACCTCAATGCTAATGTAAGTGGAATAAATCCAATCCCATCATTTGACATCGCAAAAGACATATCAAGCGAAGTTTCTTCTAGAATTGGTGAAATTGATGAGCAATTAGGCAATATTGGGTTGAGTGCTGTCGAAGCACTAGACAAAATTGCTGCAGCGTCAGTAGACTACGATCTAGTTGATGGAAATTCTATATCTATATTGACAAGCCTTAAGCAAGAAGATGGAAAAACAACAATTGAAGCTAAGCCTCTTGTGTCAGCGTATGTTGATGGTCTTTCAACTTTTGTTGACAGCAAGGCAAATGAGATAAAGCAATATGCAATTGACAACTATCTTCCTCTTTCTGGTGGAGTCTTGACAGGAGATCTAAGCATTGGCAGAGACAACGCGCTTTGCACATATGACAGCAGTAGCTTAGTTGTTGGAGGTCAAACGCTGTGCTCTCTTCTAAGTGGTGAACTAGCACTAAGCACTAGTACAGCTGTAGCAAAACTATCAACAGACCTAAGCAATGACTTTGACTTCAGATATGACAAAGAGTCAAACAACATATCTGCACGTGTTGCTGGAAAGACACTGTCATTTTCTGCAAATAGATTCACTGAAGCAAGAATGCTCAGCAATGTGCATGTTGATTAGGATGGCCTACTTTGGCTAGCATTTAAGACTGAAGATCCAACAGCTGTAACTCAAATATCAATTGACCTTAAAACCATAATGCCACTGTATGATGGAGTAAATGGCATTGACATTGAATATGGTGGTCATGGCCGCTATGTTGTGTCAGCAGATGAGTCTATATGTAGAAGATCAGACATATCTAGCATAGATGTTGACAGTACAATCTAGCCTGGCTAGATTCTCTCTTCTCTCAAGCAAGAAAATGGATTCATATCATACAAGACAGCGCCAATTCTCTCAAGCTACATTGAAGGTCTTCCAGAATATGTAGAAAATGCTATAAGCAATTCAATAGTGCCATTGTCAACAATCTATGGAGAATGGCATGTCAATCCACCTAACACTAAAAGTGGTGATGCTATAGGTGTAGAGTTAAGCACTACATATGGAAGTGGCACTAGCAAACTTTGGGCTAGACTAATAGCAAATGGTGAAGCTATAACTGAGTTTAAACCATTGACTGATCCATATTGCTACTGCAGATTTGATGCAATACCTGAAGAAATAGATGAGACAACAATTTCACGTAAGCAAGACTACTATGTCATTGGCCACAACATCAACTAGTAGATACAGCCAAAGATAGACTTTAGAGCATTGAGTGCGTTAGACAACTATCCACTAGATGACAGCCTCAATTTTGATTCTGACTTGTCAACAGTCATCAGCGCTGTTGTAAGTATAAGAGACATCTTGAAGCAGCTTAGAGACAGCATTGAAAACACAAAATGAAATTTAAAGAAAGCACGCAACTATTATGAGCAATGATTACACAAAATACACAGACTATCAAGTAAAACTTGGCAAGCTGAATAGAGACAGCGAAGTTTTGTCAGCATCTATAATAAGCAGTATTGTAAATACATGCTATGTTGCATCTAGCATAAATGAAGTGCCTATGGCTGAAGACTGCACTCCTGGCGACTTAGCGGTGATAAGTGGCACTATTGGAGAAAATGCAGATGCGATTATGCGGACATCATACTACTGTGATGGCAGAAAATGGCAGTAGATTGATGGCAGTCTATAGGTAGAAGATTCTTACTGCAATAGAAATCTGTCAATACTTGGTGGCATAGAAATAGAAGCTAAAGGAAAACCTCTAAATGAAGTGCTTTCTGCATTGGCAAACACTGTATTTGGCAAAACAAGCAAAATCACAATAAATGATGACCCAACTTTAGTCAATCTATCAGTCTATGAACTCACATATGAAGAATACAACTAGCTTGTTGTTGAAAGTGCTGTTGTGAGCAATGGCCTATATGTAATAGAAGATGACTATATAGAAGGATATGGACAATAGATAAAGAATGTAGCTGGTCCAACCGACTTAAGTGACGCGACACCAAAATGGTATGTTGACAAAAGTATTGATAGTCTAGGCGCGCTGTCAAGAAAAAACACTATAGATGACAGCTCATTGATAGACAGTAGTGTGATTGAGTCTAGCCACATCAAAGATGGCAGCATCACAAAAGACAATCTATCAAGCAGCATCTAGAACAGTTTAGACAGAGCTGACATTGCAATTCTTAGTACAGGCGGATAGATTTCAGGAGAACTAAGCATATCAGGTCTAGTGCATGCATCTAGACTGGAGATTGGTGACTATGTGACTGCCAATGGCAATGGAGCATGCGCAGAAGGATCTTACACATCTGCAGTAGAATATTCGCATGCAGAAGGAAGTGGAACATCAACAAGCAACAAGTTTGAGCATGCACAAGGAAGATACAACATTTCACACAAGAATTCAGATGTGTTTGGAGATGTTGGAAACACCTTGCATTCTATTGGCTGTGGCAAAGGAGGAACTGGCATAGGCAATAGACAGAATGCTGTTGAAGTCATGCAAGATGGTAAAGTGTTCATCAAAGGAATTGGCAACTATGATGGCACTAATCCAACAGGGCAAGAAAATGCTGCGCAAGATCTTGCAACAGAAATAAACAGTCTGCATAGAGTTTGGTCAGATGAGCCAGGACTGCCTTCAAATAGATATGTTGATGGCAATAGACAACTTGGATATGCAGCAAAGACATGGACAAGAAGTGATACTGGCGCAGTATACCAATATAGAGGATACAACGCTTCAACTTCTACTCATTCATGGTATGCTGATTCGAATACATACTTGACATATAACAAAAACACGGGTGAAATAAAGAGCAATGGATATCTTATTGCTACAGTTGCTACAGGAATAGATCCATGGCGAACAAAGTTTGAACCAATTGTTTATGAACCTTCTTAGGTGACATTTACATATACAAATGATGATTCATTCTTTATTGTTGGAAAATTTGCGTTTTTGACTGATATTCCAGATGCCATGGTAAATAAGACATGGCAAGAGCTTATAACACTAAAAACTAATAATCAATTAGTTCCAGGACAGCAATATCGTATTACTGACTATGTAGCAACAACAAATGGAAACTCAGATTCATAGTCGGCAAACCACCCATTTGACCTCATAGTGACAGCAGACGCAGTAGACAAGCTCAATGAGAGAGCAAAAGCTGTTCGCCATGAAGGTGACACATACTTCCCAGCAGCAACAAAGTTCGAATCGTGGGAAGTCTAGTACTGTCTTGATAATGACACCGATAGATTTGCGTGGGCGCTTAGCGCTGATGTAGTAGATGCATAGACATAGACTACTGGACGTGGTGTCATATACCGTCTAGTAGATGAGTGGAAAAATGAAGCTCCATATGACTTCAAAGGAATCAAGATGAAGGCATATCCTAGCAACAACACATACTACTACACTTTTGGAAACAACAATGACAACTCATTGTCTGGTTTGACAAATGAAGTGTACTAGAATACAATAAAGCCATATAGAAACAATAGCTCTAAAAAACTAGCTCTGAACAAAATCATCATAAACAATACTAGATGCCATGAAAATGAGTTTGGCTACAACTGCTATGGCATAACTGTCAACCAAAATTCATATAGAAATAGATTTGATGAATATTGCTTCTATATTTACGTTGGAACATCATGCTTAGACAATGTGTTTAAGTCATACTGCAACAACTTGTCAGTATATGGCGACAACTATAGAAACACATTTGAATAGAACTGCTCAAAGATTTCACTAGGATTGACTGCATACAACAATGTCTTTGAAAATGCATGCTCAAACATCTAGCTTGGACAGCATTGCACAAACAATAGATTTGGACTAAGCTGCAACAACATAGTTTTTGGAACAAATGCCAGCTCAGCAAAGTCATGGTGCAGCAACATCAATGTAGAAGCTGGAAATGCATACATAAAGCTGAATCCAACCGCATCACTAGATGGCATTAGAGTGTACTAGAATGTAGAGATAAAGTCTGGAGTGAACAACAATAGTGGAACATATGTGTAGATTGATGACAGCAACTACAACTAGAATTTCCACACAACATACTAGCCAGCTGACTCAAGAGTGTACTCGGTGCAGCCACTGTAAAATGAAAGACAACTATAATGAAAATAAATCTTGTATAGAATGAAGACTTCACAATAGTAACCAAAGGTGGTGGCAAGATATCCATGCCAAATGTAGTTGCTGAACCATAGTTCAACCCGACTGCAGCGTACACAGTCAATGCGAAGGTGTGGTACGGTAGCATTCAGTACATCTGCACAACTGCCACTACTAAGCCAGCTGAAGGGCAGTCAAATCCAACGCCGGAAGAAGACTCAGACCACTGGCTTGAGCTTGGGGCAGAAGAGGTTTTGGCGGCATCGTCAACTGGAATACTGCCATTCTCCGACAAGAAAAAGTATACTAAGAATAATGATATTGTTCTGCATGATGGCTGCGTATGGGTGTGCAGTGCAAATCACGATGTAGGTTAGTGGAATGAAGAGCACTTCACAAAAATACCGCTGCTATTTAACAATGACTCTAGGCCCAGCAACATAGCCATAGGAGCTAATGCGAAGATAAACGGACAATGGAACTCGAGGTCTGTGGCTATTGGTCCTGACGCCACGTCTAAAAATGAAAAGAGTGTGGCCATAGGTGAAAACGCCATTGTGTCTGCCGCTGGTGCTACACAGATAGGGCCAGGAGAGAACACTGTGGCTAACTCGCTGAAGTTCCATGGGACCACTGTCGTAGGCGGGGACGGCAAAATACCGACTCCAAGCTTACGTGACATCCCGGCGCTTGAGTCTGTACCTGACCGAGCAATCCTCTCAGCGACGGCATATGCCGTAGGTGATGCACTCGGAGACGCCGGCAAGGCATACAGGTGCATATCAGCTTACACATCTACAGCAACCCCAAAAGCTCCATCTTCCGATGCAGTGCATT
>AUXO011629289.1_pt1 | contig 12423 bp, 7 predicted proteins | sample 768731 | NCBI WGS metagenome assembly AUXO01 (sample SAMN02715735, study PRJNA202380) | gut metagenome | biome: sheep rumen | host: Ovis aries | place: New Zealand: Palmerston North | reverse complement strand
TATTCTTTTCTCAGGTAGATATTGTCTGTATAAGTCGTCTCACGGACATCATCATGCTTGAAGGCGCCACACACACAGATCTGTGCCTGCGTCCGCTCTGCCTGATTGTACAGTATCTCCAGCGCATCTGTCCGGAAATAGTCATCAGAATCCCAGAAAGTTACGTACTTCCCGGACGCATGTTCAAGACCGGTATTCCTGGCGCAGCCCGCATACTGATTGGCCTGGCTGAATACCTTCACCCTGCTGTCCTTCTCCCGGTATTCTTCCAGGATCTGTTTTGAACCATCCGTAGATCCGTCATCTACACAAAGAATCTCAATCTCCTGAAGTGTCTGGGAGAGGATGCTATCCAGGCATTGATGTATGTAACTGCGGGAATTGTAGACCGGGACTATAACCGAAACTTTAATCATATTGTATTCTCCGGACCGATTTATTTAGCATAACTATCATCTGGTTCTCTTTTTACCTTTTCAGGCAAGAAACTCCTTGACATAATGATCATATTCCTTCTTATTGTAGAAATACTCTCTCTTCTTGTCAGAGATTCCCAGATCTTCCAGCCACTTCTCTGTTAATCTTTCTTTCAGAATACCCTTTGTAGGTTCAGCAAGCGTATCGTAATTCCACATTGTGAAGTGAAGCGCATAATTGATATAGTCCTTCTCCAGCTCCATCCACAAGTTCTCTTTTTTTAATTCGTCCCTAAGCGCAAGCAATGCATCATAAAAACAATGCCAGGAATTCTCTCTTGTCTTGGACAGAGAATCCCTCGCATCTCTTCTCTGATGAGCCAGTATGGAATCAACATATCCGATCCTCTCTGCCAGAACAACGCTGCTGAATACAAACAGCATGTCATTGCTTGTTCGCTGTTCCTGGAATTCCAGCCCTTTTTCTCTGATAAACTCTGCCTTGAAAAGCTTATCCCACGCCCAGCCGACAAAAACCTTGAAAACATTTGTCGTAATGCTCCTGTGGTTAAAGGGCTGGTAAGGAGGAAGCTCTTTTTCCCTCACGACCCATGGCGCAAAAACATATTTATCCTCATCTGTCTTGTACTGATCTGATCGAAAAACGACCAGATCACAGTCCTTTTCTACGCCTCTGTTATAAGTTTCCTCCAACATTGTCGGAGAAAAAAAGTCATCCGCATCCAAAAATGAAAGGTATTCCCCTGTAGCCGACGCCATGCCATTGTTCCGCGCGGAACCTGCCCCTGCGTTATTCTGTTCTATGACGATTACTCGGGGGTCTTTCATCTTATATTGGCGAAGGATATCAACTGATCTATCAGTTGACCCGTCATCTACACAGATTATTTCAATTTCTTTTAATGTCTGGCTAATAACTGAGTCCAGACATTGTTCAAGATATTTTTCAGCGTTATAAACCGGAATGATGACAGATACTTTCTTACGCATTCTAGTTCCCTTTTCCAGAAGCTTTTTTTATTAGTTTCTTCATACTGATAGGCAAGAACATAACAGCTTTTCCTACTTTATAAGTAGTAGAACTCTCCAATTCTTTTGTTCTCTTTTTATAGCGTTTCATGCTTTTATATGGCTCATCCCCATATAATACATATTTCATATAAAAATCATCAGGATTTTTAATCAGTACTTTCAGCTTATCCGCCTGTTTTGCAGTAAATACATTCCAGTTCAGTTCATCCAGTTCCTGCGCTCTCTTAAACTCTCTGGAAATCCGCTCGACATACTCCCGTTTATAAGCATCGGCGATTCTGCTGATCGTGAACATATAGTTATTATATCTTTTCAGGTTATAGTAACCCTTAAAACTGTCCCAAATCTCCTGATTCTCCTCTCTCATAAAGATACCCTTGATGTAATCATACTCTACATTCATGCAGTATACTTTTTCAGTACTGTTAACAGAAGAGTTCGGGTTGTCCCGTCGGTTCATGTAGTATGGTTTTTTGATAAACATCGCTTTCCTGGCGTATATAAATGTCTGCCAGAAAAAACCGTTATCCTGGAAAGAAGCACCGGGGGTCTCATTGTGACGGATAAGGTGTTCCTCCAGAAAAGCTCTCCTGTAGATCCCGCTCCAGGTATTCATTATAAACGTTGTCAATTCAGGTGTATTTCTTGGATCGTATATCTTGCCGTAATGTGTACCTTGTTTATCCAGATGATTGTAAACCAGTGTCATATCTCCAGTCTCTTCATCGGTCACAAAACGGTAGAAGTCGGCTTTTACAAAATCAAGTTGTTTTTCATGAGCAATCTCATACAGATCCTCGAACATGTTCAAAGGGACATAGTCATCCGGCTCAACAATTCCGATATACTCACCGGTTGCCTTGTCAAGCCCGACATTCATTGCTTTCCCATAGCCGCCATTTTCCTTGTCGATTATAACAAATCGATCATCACCCTCGGCATATTCGTTTATGATCTCAAGTGAGTGATCTTTTGATCCGTCATTAACACAGATGATCTCAATATCTTTGAGTGTCTGCCTCTTGACTGTTTCCAGACACTGTCTCAGAAATGATTCCACATTGTAGATCGGCAGAATAATAGAAACCTTCGCCATAAATAAACCTCCTGGTCATTCAAAAACTGGTACACTGCTGCCTTCCAGAACAATGCGTCTCTTCAGCTCTTTTTCCGCCGTCAACAGTGCTTCTTCTATCACCTGATCCATATTGTAATACTTATAGTTTCCAAGACGTCCTCCAAAGATTATCTTGTCTTCTTTGTCCGCCATTTCCCTGTACCGGCTGAAAAGCTCATTGTTCTTCTCATCGTTGACCGGATAATACGGTTCCTTTCCCGGTGTCCATTCTTCTGAATACTCCCGGGAAATCACAGTCGTCGGCTGGTCACCGAACTCAAAGTGCTTGTGTTCGATGATCCTGGTGTACGGAACTTCCCGCTCCGTATAATTTACAACCGCGTTTCCCTGATAGTTTTCCATCTCCAGCTCTTCTGTCTCAAAACGAACAGTACGATACTCCAGATGTCCAAGTTTATAATTATAGAATTCATCAATAGGACCGGTATAGAGAATCTTATCAAACTGATCTGAATGGTCTTTTATAAATTCCGAATACTCTGTATTCAGTTCTACATCGATTCCGTCTAACAATTCATCAATAATCTTTGTATATCCGCCAATCGGAATTCCCTGATAACGATCATTAAAATAGTTGTTATCATAAGTGAATCGCAGAGGAAGCCGTTTTATGATGAACGACGGGAGATCCTTACAGTCTCTTCCCCACTGCTTTTCCGTATAGCCCTTTATCAGCTTCTCATAAACATCACGGCCTACCAGAGATAACGCCTGTTCTTCCAGGTTTTGGGGTTCCGCGATCCCCAACTCGGCAATCTGTTCCGCAATTTTTTTCTTCACCTCGACCGGAGTCCTGAGTCCCCACATCCTGCTGAAAGTATTCATATTAAACGGAAGATTATAGATTTCATCTTTATAGACCGCAACAGGGGAATTGATATACTGATTAAATTCAGCAAACTGATTGATGTAATCCCACACCTTCCGGTTGCTTGTATGGAAGATATGGGCTCCATATTTATGGACATTGATCCCATCTATCTTCTCCGTATATATATTTCCCCCTATATGATCCCGCTTATCGATTACCTTGCATCGTTTTCCTGCTGCATAGGCTTCATGAGCAAATACAGATCCGAACAATCCAGAACCAACAACCAGATAGTCATATTTATTGCCAGACTTCTCTGCCTTTTTCACCTCTGTGTCCTTTCTGACTATACGAACAACTTTCTCCTGCTGCTTCGTATACGCATCGCACACTCTCTCTGCATCACCGCTCATCACCGCTTCGCCATGATCAAGCCATAGCGCATGGGAGCAGAGGCTTTTCACCTGATCTATACTATGAGATACAAACAACAGTGTTGTTCCTCCGGACAGCATCTCCTGCATCCTCTGCTGGCACTTCTTCCTGAACTGGTAGTCTCCCACTGCTAAAACTTCATCTACTATCAGTATTTCAGGATCAACCATAGTCGCCACTGAGAAGCCCAGCCTGGCCTTCATGCCGGACGAATAATTCTTGATCGGGGAGTCCAGAAATTTATGCAGTCCGGCAAAGTCCACGATCTCATCAAAATGCTCCTCCATGAACTCCCTGGAGTGCCCCAGAACCGCGCCGTTCATGAATATATTCTCCCGCGCCGTCAATTCCTGATCAAAACCTGCTCCAAGCTCGATCAGCGGAGCGATCTTTCCTCTGACCTTTACTGTTCCCGTATACGGCTTAAGGATACCCGTGACAGTTTTAAGCAAAGTGGACTTGCCTGAACCATTCTCTCCGATAAGTCCCCAGGCCTCTCCCTTTTTAATATGCAGGGAGACGTCTTTTAATGCCATGAACTCCTGAAACATCAATTCCTTTTTAATCAGCTTAATCGTGTATTCCTTCAGATTGTTCACTTTCTCGCTTGCAAGATTAAATCGTATGGAAACATGATCAACATCAATTACATTTTTACTCATAATAATCCTTATATAGTATTGTCAGATGTACAAGATAAAGCGATCTTTTGCCTTCTGGAAAGTAACTAAACCAATTGTCAGCATTACAAATGCCAGGATCCAACCACCCCAGAAAATTCGCGGTCCCGGAATCCGCCCGTAAAGTGCAATATCGCGGAATTGTGCAACATAGTAGTATAGTGGATTGAAGACTTTTATACAGATCTGAAGCACTCTCGGAAGACTCTCTATCGGGTAGAAAATAGGGGTAAGGTACATCCACATAGTTGTGATTGCTTTGTAGATATACTGAATATCTCTGAAAAAAACATTTAGTTGAGCCAGCAAAAAGCCCAACCCAAGGCAGAAGACATAGATCTGTATGATTATCAGTGGAAGCAATACCAACTGCCAGTGAAAAGGAGATCTTGTAACGATCATAACAATCAGCAGCGCCCCCAAAGAGAAAACCGTATCTACCATGCAGCTTGTAACCTTTGCAAGCGTAAAAATATACTTCGGCACATAGGTCTTTTTAAACAACGCCGCGTTGCCGGTTACTGATTTCATGGCTGCATTAGTACTGGTCGTCAAAAACTCAAACATCGTCCTTCCAGTCAACAGATAAACCGGATAATTCTGAATGTTTCGTTTAAACATCGCCGAAAATACAACTGTCATTACAGTCATTACCAGCAACGGGTTTAGAATACTCCAGATATAGCCAAGAAAACTCCTTCTGTATTTCAGTTTGATATCCCTCGATACCAGTTCGTACACAAGGGCTTTATACTGGCCAAATGTCTTGATCCTATATTTAAGAACATCCATATATCAAGCCCTCCAACTAGTCTAATGCTATACGTATCATCGGAACACAGTACATGGCAGTGCTGTCAACCGCATATCCATAATCCATTACTTTTGTGTTTGATGCCATGAACATCGCTGTATCTTCTGCATGTCCGGGATCTCTTAACCACAGGTTCATGCGGATGTCTTTAAACACATCGGGATGTGCAAGAATATCAGTGCTGGAGGGCAGACAGACTTTGTCAGACGTATCAGCCCCTCCGGCGGTTCCGTAAACAGAGTTACTTTCGTTATCAAGAATATCTGTCTGTATTACAGCCTTTTCTTCATCCGAGAAAGCTTGCTCATAAAACTCTCCGTTCAACCAGCCACGTATCGTACTTGTCTCCCATGTAACCGGGCACAACTGGCTATTATAGGGGCGCCCTCTCAGATCAACGGACTGCTCTGCATGAAGAAGTAACAGACGCATATACCCATCATTATTATCAACGACTTCCCACTGGTACTGACCAAAAGAAACAACATCTCCCTCTTCGGCAGCATAAAAAGAATCTTCACCAAACGCAGGAATCTCCTGCGATGCCTCCACTTTGCTCCCAAAAAGATCCGCCTTCAGAAGTTCCCACCTGTCTGTATGTAAGAGCATGACAATAAACGAAATAAACAATATAGCAACCGCTGCAATACTCCCCCTTAACAGTCTGGAACGTCTTCGCATACCATGCACAATTTGGAGACATTCTTCCCGAAGCGAATCCGCATCCTTGTATCCGGATATGTTTTCAAGCATCTTTGAAGTTCTTTCATAATCTTCTTTTGACTTCGCGTTAGCTTTCTCAAAAACAGCAAATGCATATTCTTTTTCTATTCCATCCTGCCCTGCCTTTTCAGCAAGAGTGCGGCACTCCCTTGCCAGAGAGACTGCATCTTTGTATTCTCCCACAGATTCAAACATCTCAGCAGCTCTGAGATAGTTCTCTTTTTTGTAAGACTGCTTTACTATCAGTTCGTCTTCCTGCATAAGGGAGCAAGCATTCATATATTGTGATTCAGGAGTTTCATATATCAACTTCGGCTTTGATTTATCCGTTTTGTCCATGCGCTTTTATCCTTCCGATCATTCTCTTTTGTCCTGATCTTACTATGTTTAAGAGTTCAGATTATCTTAGTATAATGCTTTGGCTATTTCAAGCCTCCTGCCGATGTTCGCCGCATGCTGAGCCAGTATACGTAATCATTTCGGAGCCGGCTTCTGCCATTTTTATCCCCCTGCCCCATTCATGTTATATTATCATAATTACCATGACATAAATATGCCTGCAAATATCAGTGCACAGAATCTACCTATTCAAGCAGTCCGAATATGTGAACAATCTGCCCAGCATTAAATCTGTTTCCGGCGGGTCCCACTGGCATATTCCTGAAAATGAAGTAAATGTCATCTCTCCAAAGTACAGCTTTCCAGTATTTAGACGATAAAAGTCAACCCGCACATGTGGGAACCCCCTCGCAAGCAATTCTGCTTTTTCAATGAGCTCGCCAAGATTGTCCGGTTTGCATATCACTCCCCCGCTGTTTGGATGATTATAAGTAAAGGGCTGAAGCGTCCAATCTCTGTCAAAGAAATCCATCTTCAGGTCAGTATTTCTTTGAGACAGGAACTGAATATACTCCGCATGTCCGTTAAAGCACCACACTTTATAGTCATATAAATCTCCTCCCTCATTTTCAAGATACTGTTCTGCCAGCAATTTTCGTGGAATACTATGGTACTGCATTTCAAATCCATTGGAAAATGAAAAGTCTTGTTGCAGCCAGTGGTTTGCTTTCAGTATGACATCCCCAATATCAAGACTGTTTTTATCAGTTACCACATAGTTATATCCACTTCCATGATTTGCTTTGAGGACAAATTTATTCGGAAGCAGATCAAAATCTATCTCTTCCGGATAATTCCATACTCCAATTAGTGGAACCAGGTATTCTTTTCCAATCCGAGAAGCAACATATTCACGAACCGCTATTTTATCTGACAACTCGGAAATCTCAGGAGTAAGCCCGTGCAGCTTGAACCATTGTATTTTCTCATTATAAGTCTCCGGGTGCTTCATATCCAGGATCTTGCCTGTTTTCTGATAAAACCAGGCAATTAATTCATGCTCATACTGTGATGGTTCCAGACTTTCCATATATTTTCGTTGTGAATTCTTCTCCAACTGCCAGATTCTGCGCCCCAGTTGGCGAGTATACTCCCCAAGTTTTATCCGGGCGCTTTTTTCTTCATCCAGAAGTTTTTTGAGCTCAGTGATCTTCTTCTCCAGTTCTGCAACTTCCGACTCCGTTTGCGTTCTGCACTTAGTTGGATCAGCAAGGTTTTTAGTCCCCATGATTTAACACACCTCATTTAGTTCAGTGAAACACTATCATATTTCCATGCTTCACTCACCCATAGTATCTTCTTCACTATTTCGAGGAAATGTCTGCAACTATTTTATCTTGCAAAATCTATCTGTATAAATCCTGTCAACAAGAGCATTAACGTCTATGCCTTGATTCCCGAAATAATGCAAAATATCTTCAAGCACCTGATTATTTTGACCGCTTACGTTTTTTTTGAATAATGCCTCTCTCTGTGTTCCTTCCATGTTCTCCGGAATTTTATATCCGCTTACCAGCACAGCTGGATATCCCTTTTTTACTGCAAATAGTTTAAGCCACAAATCATCTGCTCTCAGGCAAACATCTTTTATTGCTTCTTTATTTAATAAATCCTTGGAAAAAAAGCCTGCAGGGTATAACACGCCACCTATCCCTGTTGGTAAGAGTCTGTATGTCGGAGTGTCCAACAGAGTAGTATTCTCCAACTGCCAATACCTGTATGGTCTGAATTGCCGGTTTTCATCAAACATTATCATATTCGCCCTGTGGCAGCAAATTGCATGCGGATATTTAGAATGCCCAATTAATAGAGCCATAATCATATCAGGATCATACTCCACATCATCATCTACTGTAATAATATGATACTGTTGATATTTCTGAGCTGCATAAAAATACTTTTTGTGAGGCATCAGATCTCCCGCAACCCAATGGATCTCAAAAATATCATTTTGCTTCAACCGTAATAGTTTTTCCGGCAGATCTTTATTTCCTTCAGGAAACTGTTCTTTCGATAGCCACAGTAACACCTTATGCGGCTTAACTGTCTGGTTCAGCAAAGACTGTATGCAAATATCTAACGTCTCCATCCGAGCAGGAAACGAAGTTAAGCTAACAACTACTTTTTCCCCCATACCGGCATATATCTGATTATCTTTTTTCTTTTTCTCAAAATAACTGATCCGGGATTTTATACTGAAATTGTCACTGCCATGCCTGATATCTTTTTTTTGACACAGTGAAAAGATAGTCTCCATAGATTCCGCATAAGAAGCCATGCCAGCCTTTTTCTCATATATCTTTCTGGATCTGTCCCCCATCTGCTGCAATGATTCTTTATTATCAATCATCTTCATCATTGCCTGTCTTAGTTCATCTACATCTCCAGATTCAAATAAATATCCATTCCCGTCGCCAATCATATATTTTGCTCCGACATTTGAGGAGAGAATTAATGGTTTTGACAGCATTGCCCCTTCAAGGGCAACCAATGAACATGCTTCATCTCTTGATGCGACTACAATTACATCCATCCGGGACAATGTATCTATCTTATTTTTCTCACCTTTTACAGTCCCCAAATAATGGATTCCGTTAATGTCCTTTATTTGAGAAAATAAGTAGGAACAAAACGTGGTTCCACTATTGATGAAACCGCCTGCAAAATACAATTCGGAAGCGTCTTTATATTCCTTCGGCATCGTATTGTATGCTGCTGCAAGAATATCATACCCTTTCCTGTATTCCATTGTTCCGAACTGAACAAACTTTACTTTATCTCCAGTGCCGCAAACATATCCGCTCGCCATCTCGGCTTCATCTTCAACACAATTGGGGATTACATGTATTTTCGCTTTTGTGTATTTCTCCAAAGCCTTCTTCGCATACTCGCTTACACAATATACGGATTCGGCATTATAAAGCGTGAATTCCCTCTCTTTGTTATTTCTGATGAAATCCGGAATATTCGTTGCTTCCCTGATATACCAGACAACAGGCATATATTCACTGCATGCCACAACGTATCGGTCTGTTACGATTGTGTTACAGACCGCAAGATCGAAACTCTTGAGCTGTTTCTTTATTCTCGGATCACTTAAGTTCTTTTCCGGAACTATCAGAACCGGAATATTATTTTTTTTGTACTCATCTGCGAACGGGCCTCCCTTTGCAGTCCAGACTGTGCATTTATACCCTTTTTCTATTGCAACTTTACACATCCGCAGTAAACTTCTTGGCGCACCGGTATAGATCATTTCCGGAGAAATAAATAGGATATGTTTTTCATGTGCTTTGCTGGTTTTTTTGGATGTATTCTGGTCATCATTCGTTTCAAAAAGGTTTCCGAATAATCCTACTTGAACATTATTGACAGGTGAAAATGCATCATAAATAAAATTCTTGTAAATTGCATATGTATACCCTTTGTTAATTATAGATTTATAGAGCGGCATAAATGCTACATAAGGAGATATTACAGCCGGGACTTTAATATTGGCAGTATATGAACAAAACTTATCTGCAAAATCCAGAATCCCCTCCTGCATTTTAATAATCTCACTGCAATTAGTGGGAGCATTCATTTTAAAGGAAAAACTATGTTCCTCGCGGTTCTCATAACTGAGTAATGTCGGTTCTGTGGATGTAAATAAATACTCCAGCGGCATATGATAATAATCCTGTTCTTTTGCAGGTTTGCCGACAGGCATCATAAAATTGAGCAAATCAACATTCTGCCCTTTTTTATATATATATGCATATATATCATTACACTCCATTCTCATAGCCAGTGTTTCATCACGGCTTGCACACATGAGAGCGCCTTTTATACAAACCCCGCTTTCAGGAAACTGCATTTCACAGAAAGACTTGAGCGCGCTAATACAAGTTCCGCTCCATCCCACGTCGACAACCAGTATTCTGCTGCACCCTTCAAGTACTTTACGAAAATACTCCTTTGCTCCGGAAAGGCTGCGCTCCAGAGTTGCTTTGATTATTTCTTCCTTTTTTTTGAGAAAACCGATCATCATTTCTGTGTAATGATGATATGCTATCGGAAATGCATATCTGTCGATATTCTCCTTTTCCAAATCGTCAATCAGATATCCAATACCGCATTCTTCAAAAATGTCCCCTATCGTCCGTGATCCCTTCATCTGTTCAATATATCTGAGTACAAATCTTGAGATCCAATCCTCAAAATAGTATTCTCCGGCAATCGGCATAATTGCATGCCTGGATATATATATATATTCACTTTTACATTGATTAAAGTATCTGGTATATGCCTTAAAAATAACATCGCAGTCTCTGGCGCAGAATAATACTTTATCGATCTTTTCCTTTTCTACAATACTATTAATAAACTGACAGTATCCGGCAGTAAGAATACCGCCTACTCGAAATCCATGCTCATAATATTTCTGCTTTTCCCATAAGCCGGAATTCATTTCATTTCCAATGATAGCATGATAAAAGCTATTTGCTATACTGCCATCTCTATAATCAGCATACTCCATGGCCGGTGCAGGGTTATGATATGCCTGAATTCCACTTAAGACAGACATATTATAATCCGCTTCAAAAGAATCCCCCACGTGTATAATTCTTGCGTTTTTATAATCCTCTTTCAATTTCGCCTGAAGCGAGCCATCTCCTTTTGTCAGGCGATATTCATTTGACAAATAAATTGCTTCATATCCATGTACGCCTACTTTATCCAGTAACTGCTTAATGGTATCGATAGGCAAATACATATCTGAAGTTATGATAATTGTTTTCTTTTGAACCAGAAGGTTATTATAGACTTCCAGCATATATGGGTTTGGTTCTGCAAGAGCCAGTTCCAACTCTATTTCCCGTTCCATCCACTTTCTGTCGATCAAATACTCTTTTGACAGGACATCATATATTTCCGACAGTACCACTTCTCTGGATCCGGTAAGATTATAATTATTGGCTCTTGTCCAACTCTCTGCACTCTTACGGCATTTTGCAAAATCATAATTCCCCATTTCCATTGCCATAATCTTAAAAACATCCTGGGGCTCTCCGACTTTTCTGTAGATGAGGGTATCAAAAATATCAAAAGAAATGACATCAAAACCAGAAAGCTTTTCAGTCAATTCTTCCACACTGCATCTTTGCGTTTCATTTTTCAGATAGTACTTAATATCCTTGTTTCCCACATTTCCTATCTGAAAAATAGATTTATTGATCTTGGGAACATACTCTTCTGATACAATCTCATAGTATGAACTATATTCCGGCAAGGCTACATCAGCAAGATTCTCCCCTTTTCGACGAGCATCATTCAATCTGCTAATAAATCGTAACGCTTCCGTTTTATTCTCCCGAATATAATGAGGGTGTGTTCTTGAAAACTCTTTAAACGTTCTCTTTACTGTAGAATCCTTGAACAGTCTGTTTAATATGACCTGTTTGGCATTCATTTGCATCTTCCTCCGTTCTCCTATCTCTCAGGACTAGCTCTTTGTGAATGATCTCAAAACCCAGATATGATGCAAGCCCTAATCTCTCTGGAACAGATCCCTCGTATAAACCTTTTCTTCCACATCGCCAAGTACATCTGCATCGAAACGATTTGCCAGAATCACATCGCTCTCATATTTGAAACGATTGAGATCATTCACAACCTCGGACCGGAAGAAGTCGCTTCCATCCTCCAAAGTCGGCTCATAGATGATGATCGGTATCCCTTTGGCTTTGATTCGTTTCATGACCCCCTGAATTGCAGATGCTCGGAAGTTATCAGAATTGCTCTTCATCGTCAGACGATACACGCCAACCGTCTTCGGCTTCCTTGCTATAATCTGATCCGCGATAAAATCTTTTCTTACGGAATTAGACTTTACTACTGCCTCGATCATGGTCTGCGGCACATCCTTATAGTTGGCCAGCAGCTGTTTGGTATCTTTTGGCAAGCAGTACCCG
>AUXO010719430.1_pt1 | contig 12423 bp, 11 predicted proteins | sample 768731 | NCBI WGS metagenome assembly AUXO01 (sample SAMN02715735, study PRJNA202380) | gut metagenome | biome: sheep rumen | host: Ovis aries | place: New Zealand: Palmerston North | reverse complement strand
ACATCGATGAAATACGTGGGCTCAATAAGAAAAGAGCTTGGTATAAGAACGGTATTTAATATTCTTGGCCCTTTAACAAATCCTGCAAGTCCTAAATTGTTTTTACTCGGAGTGTATGACAGAGCACTTGTTGAGCCTGTAGCACAAGTTCTTATAAATTTAGGTGTAAAAAGAGGTATGGTTGTTTACGGAACCGAAAAGCTTGACGAAATATCCGTTTGCGCTCCCACTGTAGTATGCGAATTTAAAGACGGTTGGATGAAAAACTATACAGTCAGTCCCGAACAGTTTGGTTTAAAATTCGGCAATAAAAATGATTTGCTTGGGGGAACTCCGGAGGAAAACGCAAAAATAACAAGAGATATTCTTTCGGGTAAGGATTTAGGCATTAAGAAAACAGCAGTACTTATGAATGCGGGAGCAGCTATATATATAGGAGGTAAGGCAGACAGCTTTGCCGAGGGAATAAAGCTTGCCGATGAAATAATAAAATCAGGAAAAGCCGAAGCAACTCTTAAAAAGGCAATTGAGGTGTCAAACAGATGAACATACTCGAAATACTTGCCCAAAGCGCAAGGGAACGCTGCGAGTCGGAAAAGCTGATTTTTTCGTTAGAAGAAGCAAAAAGAACAGCTCAAGAGCTACCAAAAGGAGATTTTTGTTTTGAAAGGGCACTTTTAAAGCAAAAAATATCATTTATTTGTGAATGTAAAAAGGCAAGTCCTTCAAAGGGTATCATATCCGAAAGCTTTCCGTATTTAAATATTGCAAAGCAGTATGAAAAGGGCGGAGCAGATTGTATATCTGTATTGACCGAGCCGACACGGTTTTTAGGCTCCGATAAATATCTCGAGGAAATATCCTCTGCCGTAGACTTACCCTGTCTCAGAAAAGATTTTACGGTTGACGAGTATATGATATATAAAGCAAAAATTCTCGGAGCAAGTGCCGTTTTGCTTATTTGTTCCATACTTGATAATTCTATACTTAAAGAATATATCGAGATTTGTGACAGCATCGGTCTTTCAGCGTTGGTTGAAGCTCACGACGAAAAAGAAATAGAGATGGCAGTAGATTCGGGAGCAAGAATTATAGGTGTAAATAATAGAAATTTAACCGATTTTAGCGTTGACACAGATAACAGTCGTAAATTAAGATCCCTTGTTCCCAAAAACATTATCTTTGTGGCTGAGAGCGGAATAAAAAACAGAGATGATGTAATTTTACTCGAAAAAAGCGGCTGTAATGCGGTACTTGTTGGAGAAACACTTATGAGAGCCGAAAATGTTGTTCAAAAGCTCAAAACTTTAAAAGGAGAGCTGTGATGACTAAGGTAAAGCTTTGTGGGATGCGTTCGAGAGAAGATATATTTATTGCAAAAGATCTTTCTCCGGACTATATCGGTTTTATATTGTCTCCGGGTTTTAAACGAAGTATCGATTATACACAGTTTATGCATATTATTTCACTTCTTGAAACTTCAAATATAGAAAAGGTCGGTGTATTTGTTAATGAAAAGATTGATATTATCAAGAAATACATCCCTTTTATTGACGCAATACAGCTTCATGGGAATGAAGATGAATCATACATGATCCGTCTTAGAAGATTTACAGATAAAAAGATAATAAAAGCTTTTAAGATCAAAACCTTTGATGATATACAAGCTGCAAACGACTCATCGGCCGATATAGTTCTTCTTGACTCGGGAACGGGAACGGGAAAGACATTCGATCATTCCCTGATTAAGGAAATAAACAGACCATATCTTCTTGCAGGAGGCCTAAGCTGCGAAAATATATCGGAAGTTATTGCTAAGTTTCATCCATGGGGAGTAGATGTAAGCAGTGGAATTGAAACCGAAGGAAAAAAAGATTTAGATAAAGCTTCAAAATTTATGGCGCTTATAAAGGAAACATCGATTAATCAGTCAGTGTTTCTTCAAGGAAAGGATAATATATAATGACAAATTCAAAAGGAAGATTTGGTATACACGGTGGACAGTATATACCGGAAACACTTATGAATGCTGTAAACGAACTTGAAACGGCATATAATAAATATAAAGACGATCCCGATTTCAAACAGGAACTTACCACTCTTTTAAATGAATATGCGGGAAGACCTTCAAATCTTTATTATGCTGAAAAGCTTACAAAAAAATTAGGCGGAGCTAAAATATATTTAAAAAGAGAAGATCTTAATCATACGGGCTCACATAAGATCAACAATGTTTTAGGTCAGGCGCTTCTTGCAAAAAAAATGGGTAAAACAAGACTCATTGCCGAAACAGGTGCAGGACAGCACGGGGTTGCAACAGCTACCGCAGCGGCACTTATGGATATGGAATGTGTTGTGTTCATGGGAGAGGAAGATACAAAAAGACAAGCTCTCAATGTATACAAAATGGAGCTTCTCGGAGCTAAGGTCAAACCTGTAAAATCGGGCACCGCAACATTAAAAGATGCGGTTTCCGAGGCTATGCGAGAATGGACAAGCAGGATCGATGATACTCATTATTGTCTCGGTTCGGTCATGGGACCTCATCCTTTTCCTACCATAGTAAGAGATTTTCAGGCTGTTATTTCAAGTGAGTCAAAACAGCAAATTTTAAAAGCAGAAGGCAGATTGCCCGATGCAGTTATTGCTTGTGTCGGCGGTGGGTCAAATGCAATAGGAAGTTTCTATCATTATATTAACGATAAATCGGTAAGATTGATAGGCTGTGAAGCGGCAGGAAGAGGAATTGATACCTTTGAGACAGCAGCGACTGTCAATACGGGAAAAGTCGGTATTTTCCACGGTATGAAAAGCTATTTTTGCCAGGATGAATACGGACAGATAGCCCCTGTATATTCTATCTCGGCAGGCCTTGACTATCCGGGAGTAGGTCCCGAACATGCTTATTTACACGATATCGGAAGAGCTGAGTATGTACCTGTAACAGATGATGAAGCGGTAAATGCCTTTGAATTCTTATCTCGTACAGAGGGGATTATTCCGGCAATAGAATCTTCCCATGCTATGGCGTATGCTATTAAGATAGCGCCCGAAATGGATAAGGATAAAATAATAATTGTCACAATATCCGGAAGAGGAGATAAGGATTGTGCATCCATAGCCGGATACAGAGGAGTTGAAATAAATGAGTAGAATTGAAAACGCATTTAAAAACAAAAAAGCATTTATCCCCTTTATAACCTGTGGCGATCCGGATATAGCCACCACACAAGAAGTCGTAAAGGAAGCCATAAAAAACGGTGCAGACTTAATAGAGCTCGGCATACCCTTTTCCGATCCTACAGCAGAAGGTCCGGTAATTCAGGAAGCAAGCCTTAGAGCCCTGAATGGTGGCATGACTACCGATAAAGCTTTTTCCCTTGCCGAAAGCATAAGAAAAACAACCGATGTACCGCTTGTATTTATGACCTATGCAAATGTTGTGTTTTCTTACGGTGGTGATAAGTTTATGTCACGCTGTAAGGAAGTTGGAGTAGACGGCATTATTCTTCCCGATCTGCCTTTTGAAGAAAAAGAAGAATTTTTATCTGTTTGCAAAAAATACGATATTGCTCTTATTTCACTTATTGCTCCGACCTCGCAGGATAGAATTGAAATGATAGCAAAAGAAGCGGAAGGATTTATATATCTTGTATCATCTTTGGGTGTTACCGGTGAAAGAAGTAAAATAACCACCGATATAGATCAAATCGTTAAAGCCATCAAAAATGTAACCAATGTACCATGTGCCGTAGGTTTCGGTATATCCAATCCCGAACAGGCAGGAAGAATGGCAGCCATGGCTGACGGTGTAATAGTCGGCTCTGCAATAGTCAAAAAAATAGCACAATATGGAAAAGACAGTGCTAAGGAAGTCGGAAACTTTGTTTCACAGCTCTCGACTGCTGTTCACAATGCAAACCGTTGAAATATCCGTAAATAAATACGCCCCGAGTATACGAAAACACTCGGGGCATTTTTAAGTTGTCTGTTTATATAATTATTAGGGAAGCACTGATTAATAATCAGTGTTCCTTAGTATAAAATCGTCAATTACAGTAATCAAAATTCGATCTTAGAAGCCAAAAAGTCTTTAAGTTCGCTTATTTTGATTCTTTCCTGTTCCATTGTGTCTCTGTCTCTTACGGTTACACAGCCATCGGTTTCCGAATCAAAATCGTAAGTGATGCAGTAGGGTGTTCCTATTTCATCCTCTCTTCTGTATCTTTTACCTATGCTTTGTGTATCGTCAAAGTCAATGTTGTAGTACTTGCTAAGCTCGTTGTAAACTTCTTCTGCCTTTTCGGAAAGCTTTTTTGAAAGAGGAAGTACGGCAGCTTTGAAAGGTGCAAGTGCGGGATGAAATCTTAAAACAACTCGCTTATCTTCTTTTCCGTCCTTGTCAGTAAGAATTTCTTCGTCATAAGCCTCGCATAGGAAGGCAAGAGTAACTCTGTCCGCACCTAATGAAGGTTCTATACAATAGGGAACATATTTTTCGTTTGTTATTGGATCGAAATATTCCATAGGTTCACCCGAATGTGAGGAATGTGCCTTTAAATCGAAGTCCGTTCTCGATGCAATACCCCATAACTCACCTTTTCCAAAGGGGAACATATATTCAATATCTGTTGTGGCATTTGAATAATGCGCAAGCTCTGCCTGCTCGTGATCTCTTAAAACGATGTTTTCTTTGTTTATATTAAGGCTTAAAAGCCAATTTACGCAATATTCCTTCCAATAGGAGAACCACTCAAGCTCAGTGCCGGGCTTACAGAAAAACTCAAGCTCCATCTGCTCAAATTCTCTTGTACGGAATGTAAAATTACCGGGTGTGATCTCATTTCTGAAGGATTTACCTATCTGACCTATACCAAACGGAACTTTTTTTCTTGTTGTTCTTTGAACATTCTTAAAGTTTACGAATATACCCTGAGCCGTTTCGGGTCTTAAGTACACAACATTCTTGCTCTCTTCGGTAACACCTGCATGAGTTTTGAACATAAGGTTAAACTGTCTTATGGAAGTGAAATCATGAGCACCACAGCTTGGACAGGGAATGTTTTTTTCTTCTATGTAGCTTTGCATTTGAGCATCGCTCATTCCATCGGCGGTGGCATCTATTCCGTTAGCTTTATTGTAATCATCAATAATATTGTCGGCTCTGAATCTTTCATGACAAGCCTTGCAGTCCATAAGAGGGTCGTTAAAGCCGCCAACATGTCCGCTTGCCACCCATACCTCGGGATTCATTAAAATAGCACAGTCAACACCTACATTATACTTGTTGCCCTGTACAAATTTATTCCACCAAGCTTTCTTAACGTTGTTCTTTAGCTCTACACCTAAAGGACCGTAATCCCATGTGTTTGCAAGCCCGCCGTATATTTCGGAGCCGGCATAAACAAAACCCCTGTTTTTTGCGAGGGCAACAACGTTTTCCATAGATTTTTTCATTTAAAGTATCCTCCTGTTTAAACAAACTAAGTAACATTATACAACGATATTTCAAATCAAGCAACTATATTCTTGTTTTTATGTTATTTAACCGAAGTATTCCCTATACCATACAAGGAATATGTACACCGTCCATATTTTTCTCCAATTATCGGATTTTCCGCCGATATATTCTTCAAATATATCATTAAGTACTTTTGTGTTAAAGAATTTTTCGGCTGTTTTGCCGGTAAGTAATTCTCTTACGTCTTTATTGTATCGCTCATCAGCCAGCCATATTCTTATGGGAACAATAAAACCGAGTTTTTTTCTGAATGCAATTTCTTTTGGAAGTACCTTTGAAGCTGCGGTTCTGAATGCCACCTTATTTTGTTCGGGATCCACCTTATATTTTGAAGGCATTTTAGCGGCAATATTAAATATTCTTCTGTCGGTAAGTGGCATTCTGATTTCAAGTCCCGCCGCACGGCTCATTTTATCAACATTCAAGTAAATATCACCCTCAAGCCAATATATTATATCAATGGCAGACATCTTTGTTAAAGGATCTTTTCCTTCAAGTGCGTCATAGGTGTTTTTTACAACATCAATGGGAAGCAAGCCGTCAACATAATTTTTCATTAACAGCTTTTTTTCTTCCTCTTTCATAATATTGGTGTTACCTATATAAAATGTTTTGAGATTTTCGCCGTAACGCTCTGCATTTCTGTACATGTTATAGCCGCCGAAAAATTCATCCGCACCCTCACCCGAGTAGCAAAGCTTTGTATGCTTTGCCGTTTCCTTGCAAGCAATGGCAAATACTACAGCTGATGCATCTGCAAGAGGTTGTTCCATACCTTTTACGACCTCGGGAACTGCATCAAAATACATCTGTGGAGTAATGAGACATTTTAAATGTTCTCTTCCCAATAATTTTGCTGTTTCCTCCGCTAAAACGGACTCGTCAAAACGCTCATCATCATAACTGCAGGAGTCAGCCGTTTTTGCATCACTTACAGCAAGCACATATGAGGAATCAACGCCGCTTGATAAGAAGCTTTCGGCTGTCTCATCATCTGTTTTTACTTCCTTCATGATAAGCTTTAATGTCTCATGTATTTCATCTGCCCATTGTTCAAGGCTCTTATTTGTATCGGGGGTGAATTCTTTTGCGGGATTAAAATATTCTTTTATTTCGATCTTGCCGTTTTTAAATGTCATATAATGTCCGGGCATAAGCTTTTTAACACCCTTGAAAAAAGTTTCTTCACCCGGGACATAGGTATATGTAAGGTAAAGCTGAAGCATTTTTTCATTCAGCTCTTTTTTGAAATCGGGATGATCTATAAAATCATTTATATTCTGTGAACATAAAAGTTCATTTTTATCGGTCACATAGTAATAAAAAGGCTTTGTGCCGAAATGATCCCTAACACAGAATATACTTCCGTCTTCATTTTCGATGGCAAAGGAAAACATACCGTAAAGATGGTCAGCTACATCTTCTCCCCATTTTTCATATGCCTTTAATATTATTTTTTCCTCTCTGCTTTTGGAAGAAATGGCGGAGTCTACATTAAGCTCCTTGCAAAGAGATGACCAATTTCTTATATGACCGATATAGTTTTTTAGCTTAAGCATATTTTTACCTCACTTTGTGATTTTAAGCTGGCAGAATGTTTTCTTTCCCTTTTGTATCATTATTATTCCGTCTTCATCGGCAGATTCTTTTGTTAACATAAAACCGATATCTGTGATTTTTTCGTCATTTACCTTTACTCCGCCTTGCTGAACAAGTCTTCTTCCCTCTCCTCTTGAAGGGATAAGAGAGCATTTTTCAAGAGCTTCTATTATAGTAAGTCCGTCACCGAAATCAGCCTCGCTTATTTCTGTTGTGGGAACAGAACCGCCTTTTGAACCGCCGCTAAAGAGAGCCTTAGCCGCCGTATCAGCTTTCTTTGCTTCTTCTTCTCCGTGAACAAGGCTTGTAAGCTCGTAGGCAAGTATTTCCTTCGCTTTGTTAAGCTGACTGCCTTCCCACTTATCCATTTCGTCTATCTGTTCAAGAGGAAGGAAAGTAAGCATTCTTATACACTTAAGCACATCTGCATCGGCAACATTTCTCCAATATTGATAAAAGTCGTAAGGACTTGTTTTATTGGGGTCAAGCCATACGGCACCTGATTGTGTCTTGCCCATCTTCTTTCCTTCGGAGTTAAGAAGAAGGGTAATGGTCATAGCATGTGCATCTTTGCCAAGCTTTCTTCTTATAAGTTCCGTACCGCCAAGCATATTGCTCCATTGATCGTCTCCGCCAAATTGCATATTACATCCATAATCTGTATACAGCTTATAGAAATCGTAGCTTTGCATTATCATATAGTTAAACTCAAGGAAGGAAAGACCTTTTTCCATTCTCTGCTTATAGCATTCTGCTCTGAGCATCTTATTAACACTGAAATGAGGGCCAATCTCTCTTAAAACCTCAATATAATTAAGGTTCATAAGCCAATCGGCATTGTTTACCATAAGAGCCTTACCATCGGAAAAATCGATAAAACGGGACATCTGTTTTTTGAAGCACTCTATATTGTGGTTTATTGTTTCAACGGTCATCATCTGACGCATATCCGTTCTTCCGGACGGATCGCCAATCATTCCCGTACCACCGCCTAAAAGAGCAATGGGCTTATTGCCTGCCATTTGCAGTCTTTTCATAAGGCAAAGAGCCATGAAATGCCCTACATGAAGACTTTCGGCAGTAGGGTCAAAACCTATATAAAATGTTGCCTTTCCGTTGTTGATTAATTCTCTTATTTCCTTTTCGTCTGTAAGCTGAGCCAAAAGTCCTCTGGCTTGTAATTCTTCAAAAATTTGCATGTTTTCCTCCAAAAAAATAAGGTATCCTCGCCTAAGGACGAGAATACCCGTGGTACCACCTTAATTTACACAAAAGTGCCTCTTTTGTCGTTTAAAGCACGACTGACTGTTCGCTCCGCGGCTGTAAGCAACTGTCGGTGCTTCTGTCATGCTTTCACCCACCGCACGACTCTCTGCTTTTGTAACACACCGTGTATATTGACCGTTTCACTGCGAATGAATAAATTCTATCAAAAACGATTTGTGTTGTCAATATCAAATTTTAGGACAATTTTTAAGGGAAGCGGCAATCTCTTCATCCGAAGGTACATAATTTGTCATCGTGCCGTCATTGAATTGCTTATAAGCATACATATCAAAATATCCTGTTCCCGTAAGTCCAAATACAATATTCTTTTCTTCTCCCGTCTCCTTGCACTTGATTGCTTCATCTATAGCAACTTTTATTGCGTGTGAGCTCTCGGGAGCGGGGAGGATACCCTCTGTTTTGGCAAATTGCTGAGCGGCCTCAAAAACTTCTGTCTGTTTTGCCGTTCTTGCATGTATAAGACCGTCATCATAAAGCTGAGATACAACAGAACTCATACCGTGATATCGTAATCCGCCCGCATGATTAGGTGCGGGGATAAATCCCGAGCCTAAGGTGTACATCTTTGCAAGAGGGCAAACCTTTCCGGTATCGCAGAAATCGTAAATATATTTTCCTCTTGTAAGTGAAGGACAGGAAGCAGGTTCAACGGCGATAATTTCATAGTCGGCCTCTCCTCTGAGCATTTCTCCGACAAAGGGAGAAATAAGACCTCCAAGGTTGGAGCCGCCACCGGCACAGCCTATTATCATATCGGCTTTTATACCGTACTTATCAAGTGCCGTCTTTGTTTCAAGTCCGATCACCGTCTGATGCAAAAGAACCTGAGAAAGAACCGAGCCTAAAACATATCTGTAACCATCTGTTGAAACAGCAGCCTCTACAGCCTCTGAAATAGCACATCCGAGGCTTCCCGTTGTGCCGGGAAATTCGGCGTTTATCTTTCTGCCAACCTCCGTCTCCATAGAAGGAGAGGGTGTGACCGAAGCTCCGTATGTTCTCATTACCTCTCTTCTGAAGGGTTTTTGCTCATAGGAGACCTTCACCATGAAAACCTTACAGTCAAGGCCAAAATATGCACATGCCATCGAAAGAGCCGTGCCCCATTGTCCCGCACCGGTTTCTGTCGTAACTCCTTTAAGTCCCTGCTTTTTTGCATAATAAGCCTGTGCTATTGCCGAGTTAAGTTTATGAGATCCTGAGGTGTTGTTACCTTCAAATTTGTAGTAAATATGAGCGGGAGTATCAAGTGCTTTTTCAAGGCAGTATGCTCTTACAAGAGGGGAAGGGCGATACATTTTGTAAAAGCTTGATATTTCCTCGGGTATTTCGATATAAGTATCCGTAACATTCAGCTCCTGCATTGCAAGCTCACGGCAAAACACACCCGAAAGCTCATCAAGAGTCATAGGCTTACCCGTTGCGGGATTTAAAAGAGGAGCCGGCTTGTTTTGCATATCCGCTCTTACATTGTACCAATAACGGGGTATTTCCTTTTCCTCAAGATATATTTTGTAGGGTATTTCTTTAGACATTTTAGTTCTCCTTTAATTCTTTAAATTTATTTATTGCAAACCTATCTGTCATACCGGATATAAAATCGGCAACTATTCTTTCTTTGTCGTCTTCAATAACCGTTTCACTGTAGCGATCCGTATATTCATCGGGGACCTCGTCAAAATGACTCATATAGTGATAATACAGTTCTCCGAGAATATGACCGTAGGTATGTCTTTCATGAGAGAGCTTTCCGGAAAAATAAACATTTTCAAAAAGGTATTCTCTTAAGTTATAAAGAGCCGTTTTTGTTTCCGGAGATATTATAATATCGTTTTTTTCAAGACTGTTGTAAATTATATCTTTAACGATATAATCTATTCTTTCCACACATGAATGTCCCAATATTTCGGTATCTTTTATGGGAAGTTCTATTTCACTTATTATTCCGGCTCTTATGGCATCGTCTATGTCATGATTTACGTAAGCGATCTTATCTGAAATCTGTACTACCTTTCCTTCAAGTGTTTTTGGGGAAAGAGCACCTCTGTGGTTTAATATTCCGTCAATTACCTCACGGGATAAATTAAGACCTTTACCTTTATTCTCAATTTTTTCGACTATTCTTACACTTTGTTCATTATGTCTGAAGCCGCCGGGAACAACTTTGTTAAGATCTGCCTCTCCAATGTGACCAAACGGAGTGTGTCCCAAATCATGTCCCAAAGCTATGGCTTCCGTTAAATTTTCATTCAACCTCAAAGCCGATGCAATAGTCCTTGAAATTTGATTAACTTCCAGAGTATGAGTAAGTCGCGTTCTGAAATGATCGCCTTCGGGTGATATAAAAACCTGTGTTTTATGCATTAGTCTCCTAAATGCTTTTGAATGTATTATTCTGTCTCTGTCTCTTTGGAAGCACATCCTTATGTCACATGGTGTTTCGGGTACTGCTCTGCCTAATGAGCGACTTGAGAGTACGGCAAATTCCGAAAGTGTTTTTTCTTCGGCAAGCTCTTTTTCTTCTCTTATTGTCATAAAATCACCTTCCTAAAAAAACAAATGTTCCGCAAGTGCTTTTATTCCAAGCATTATAAGTACTACCCCTCCGAGTGCCGAAAATCTGTCGGGCAGTATTTTTTTTAATTTACTGCCAAGTAATGTTCCGATAAACGACAATAAAAAGGCTATGATACCTATTACAAAAGAATTAAATAAAATTCTTTCACCTTGATTGGAAAAAGTTATTCCTACGGCAAAGGCATCTATACTTGTGGCTATGGCAAGCATTATTACAATTTTGAAAGAAATTTTTTTTATTGCTTCATCATCTGCTTTTTCACTGAAAGCTTCTCTTATCATGTTTATACCTACGCCCACAAGAAGGATGAAGGCAACATATGCCTGTACAGCCGTTATATATTTCATAAAAGTATAGCCGAGCAAAAAGCCCAAAATCGGCATTAAAAACTGAAATGTTCCGAAAAAAACACCAAAAAGTATAGCAAGTTTTATTTTATTGCCTCTGTTTATCGCACCGTTTATAACCGAAACAGTGAAGGCATCCATTGCAAGGCTAAGTGCAATCAATAATAGCTCTAAAAATGACATGATCAATAATAGCTCCTCGATTTTCCGTTATATCTGAATTGTACGCTTTCATTTTCGTTTGAAAGAGTAAATACACAGTTAGATATTTCAAGGTCTGCTTCTTTTGTGAAATTTGATACCACGGCAGAGAGGCCTTCAAGTCTTTCGCCGTTTTCAATTTTCCTCGATGATTTTAATGCTACAGAAGAATTAGTAGCCTTGTTTGTAAGCGTTACGGAGTAATCAACAAGAGTATATCCCGTATAATTACCTACGGTTGCCGTTAAAACTCTATAACCGTTCTTTTTGTCGGATACATCAAATGAAATAGGGAGTTTTTCAATGTCACCCTTTATCCCCGTTGACAGATCCTTCTTTTCTTCGGCCTTATTATCCTTTTCTTTAAATGTTGTAATTTTTGCTGTGTTCTTTTCGTTGTCGTATTCAACATCGGCTCCGAGAGCTTCGGCAACAGAACGTATGGGAACATATGTAATACCGTTGTAAAGCAGAGTTTCTTTATTAAGTTTATTACCGTTGACTTCGAGTTTTATCTTGTCAAATATAACGTCAATAGTTTTTCCTCCGCTTTGAGCATAGGAAACTGCTCCTACAGATACAAGCACACCCGTAAGAATGCCCGCAAAATAAAATCTGACTTTTTTTAACATTATTTTTACCTTCTTTTCTGTATGTTATGATAAATATTATATATTTTTTCTCAAAAAAAAGCAATAGCCAATAACTCCGTAAATAAATATTTCTTGAATTATTGCATTAAAGCAGCTATAATAATAAAAAAGAGGGGGTATGTATATGATAGACAGAATAATAGACCTTCGGGGCGTATTTAATGCCAGAGAGCTTGGAGGTTATAAGACTTTTGACGGAAAAACGGTAAAGGAGCACAGCTTGATAAGAACGGGAGC
>AUXO011224950.1_pt1 | contig 12425 bp, 11 predicted proteins | sample 768731 | NCBI WGS metagenome assembly AUXO01 (sample SAMN02715735, study PRJNA202380) | gut metagenome | biome: sheep rumen | host: Ovis aries | place: New Zealand: Palmerston North | reverse complement strand
GAGCCTGAAGATAAGGCAGAAGATTCTCCTGCAGATGAACCTGCTGAAACTCCTGCAGAAATGACTGCTCCTATTAATGGAGATGATTCTGCTTCTTCAGAAGATGTTTATGTAGATCCTGACCAAGAAGCAATAGATTCAGCAACTCCATATGATGCTGATTTTGATGTAATTGCTAATTCAGGTAATAGTGAAAAAGCAGAAGTAAAAGTTCTTAGAGTATCTTATTCAGAGAATGTAAAGACTGGTAAGAAATCAAATCAAGGAACTGCTTATCTTGTAATTCCTTCAGTTGATGCAAACGGTGATATTAAGGATGAGACTAAGACTGTTACTTTCTATCTTGATGCTAATAGAAAACCTGTTATTAACAATGACTACATGCCATTGATGGTTTATAATTCAATTGTAGCAGCAATTGCAGATGATCCTGACACTGCAGCTATTGAGATTGAACAAGCACCATCAGCTGCTGAAACAACTGAAGACCCTGAAGCACAGGTAGCCTCAGTAGATGTAACAGCAGAACTTCCTGCTCCTGCACCAGAAGATAATCCAACAGATTCACAAGAAGTTACACCAGAAGATAATCTCGGTGAACCAGTAGCTTCACCCGCAGATGAAACTCCTGCTCCTGAAGATGAACCAATGTTTGGTCTTGATGCAGAACAAGATGGAGATTCAGCAGAAGCTCCAGTAATTGGAACTCCTACTGATGAAACTCCAGGAGATGAAGAATCTTCTATAGAAGATGAACTTTCAAATACACTTGGACCAGATGATTCTGTTGATAATATTCCTTCACCAGATTTAAATTCTGATGGAACAGATGATTCTACAAGTGAAGCTCCTGCGACAGATGAAACTCCAGTAGATGCAGCACCTGAAGAAACTCCAGCAGAAACAGAAGCACGTTCAGAGGGTACAACATATCCTATAGAGCTTGGATTAAATATTAATGATATTAAGCCTATTACTAAGGAATCATTCTGCAAAGCTTGTGAAGATATGTGTGTAGAATGTGCAATGGTAGAAGGAGAAGATGACAGTGTAACTCTTAAGTTTGCTAACAAAGCAGCAGTATATGCTCTTAAGGATTACTTCAAAGAGTGGAAGAACTTCTCAGATACTCAATTCATAACATTCTTCCCTGAACTTAAGAAATGTTTTGAAAATAAACCAAAGGTTCCAGTAGCTCCTGCAAAGGCAAATGAATCTGTTAACATTCTTGGAATTGAAGCAATTAATGAATCAAAATTATATGCTGATAATGTAAAAGGATGTGTAAAGATTGTACTTCCTATGACAGAATCATATTGCAGACTTCTTAATATTCCTATGAAGAAAAATAATTCACATATTGAAATTGTTACAGAGTCAAAGGATGAAACTGCAGAACTTTATAAAAAGCTTTCAGCATATGCAGCTTCTTTAAATGAAGACATTGATGAAGATGCAAAAGCATTTCTTGAAAGATATAAAGATGATTTTTCAGAAATAAGTGAAAGCGAAGTACACGTTATCAATGTTCCTTATAATAACTTTTTAGAGCAGAAGCTAGGAAGTAAGGGAATTCAGGTAAGCCGTGTTGATGAAAATTTAAATATTGCTCTTCACAAGGACGAGTACAAAAAAGCTAAGAAAGTTTTTGAGTCAGTTTATGGTGATGCAGCACCAGTTGAAGTAAGGGATTTTTTTCAATTAGCTGAAGAGGCAATGCACGAAGGTGTTAAAATCAGAATTGAAGATACAAAAACAGGAAAGGTTGTAGAACTTAATACTGATGATGACGACAATTCTGAGGATAAGTCTTCTTCTGACAAAGATTCAGTGACTACTGACCCATTTAAGGATGTAAATACTACATTCCATGCTTCTGACAGTGCACTCTTTGGTTCAGACGTTGACTCTTCAGATGAAGGAAAAAAGGATGAAGACAAAGAAAAGGAAGATTCTTCAGAAGAATCTCAAGAAACAGAAGAAACTTCTACAGATGAAAATGTAGAAAATAAAGAAACAGAAGAGACTTCCTCAGAAGAAACAGAAGAAACTCCAAAGGAAGAAGTTAAAAAGAAAAAGTTCAAATTCAAACCTAAGAAGAAAAATGAATCTGTAGAAACTAAGGTTGAAGAAAAACCTCTTAATGAGTCAGAAGAAGCTCCTAAAGTAGAACAACCTACAGCAGTAGCAAAGCAGCCAAATGTTCTTGATTGGGTATTCATCGAAGGTGGACAAAAAGGACAAATTATAGCTAAACTTCCAATGTCTGGTAATTTTATTGTAAATGTAAATGGCCATACAATTGAAGCTTCACCTAAGTCTGTAACGATGGTAGAAGAGAAACCAGATACTCTTCCATGTCCATACAGATTTGACCCTGTTACTCTTAAAGCACTTTTTGAACAATATGTACATTGCGGAATGTTCATAAATGAAAATCAGATTACTCCTAATAATACATTTGTTAAGTATTCAGACTTTATAAATGCAAAAGATAATGAAGATATAACTATTGTTATTGATGGACAGAAGACTGTTGCTAATAAAAAGTATATTAGAGTTACTGAGAATGTAAATGAATTTGCAAATGTAAATGAATATGTTCAGGGAGTAGAAGTAACAGAATCAGGAGCAGAGCTTAGAAACATCCTTTTCAACATAACAGATTATACTCATGCTGCAGGTACAACAACACCAGTTAGAGTACTTGTTACCGACGAGAATAATGAACAAACATTAATTTATTTACCAGCAGGCTCAATAAAGCCAGTTGAAATGTAAAATTAATTTTTTGCAATTAAAATGGGAACATTGAATGTAAAAGATATTAAAGAAATGAAAAATGAATTAGAAAAAACCACTAAAAAGGGATTTGGCTATTTCATGAAAAATGTAGGTATGGTTTTACTTTTGTTTCTTGCAATATTCATTATAACTAATCCTACATCAATAACCGCTCCTAAAGAATTTTTTGCTAATTTCAGTGTAGATAGCTTGTGGGTAATACTTTCATTATTCATTGCTCTCGGCGGATTCTATCAACTTTCTAGGAGTGTACAAGATGAAAATCGTAAAGAACGAGATAAAGAAAATATAGAAGAGTATACAGATCTTCTTGATAAAAGAAAAGAAGAAGAAAGGCTCAAACATAATACTCTCGTACAAGAACGATTTAAAGTTGGAGTACTTATATCAAATGAACTTAAAAATTTACTTATTAACTTAGATGCAGACCGTGCTGCAATACTTGAAATGCACAATGGTACAAATAATATGTCAGGTCTTCCATTCATATATGGTGATATGGTATATGAAGAAATAAGTCCAAATGTTGGTTATGCATCAGATGAATTTAAAAATTTTAATTTAGCTAAGCTTCCGTTTGTATCATTACATTATGAAGATAAAACTTGGATTGGTTCAGTTAATGAAATTGCGACAGAAGATGCTTATTTTGCAGCTAAATTAAGAATGGTTGAAGTAAGTTATGGAGCATTTGTTGTTCTTGAAGGAATAAACGGTCCACTCGGATTTTTAACACTATTCTTTAAAGACGAAAAGAATCATCCTAGTAAAGCTAAGATAATAGCAGAACTTAATCATTCTTCACAAATATTAAGTACATTACTTGATAAAACAAAAGAATAAATTCTAGATAAAGTTAAAGAGGAACACTCGTTCCTCTTTTTCTTTATAATATATTTTAAATTATTCTAATATAATATTCATAAAAATAGTGATTTATGCATAAATGTCAACAAAGAGACAAGCCCAAATAAAGGCAGAAAAAGAAGGAGTAGAATTCATAGATGATACTTTAGACCAGCCAAAAAAGGCAGCTAGTAGTCATTATGTTAAAAATGCAGACCTTTTAGCAGAACTTATTAAAAGTAAAGAACAGGGAGAACTTACTCCTGAAGCTGCAGAAATGTTTGTTCAAATTGCAACAAAGCTATCATCTTTATTAAAATACACAAATCCTGATGACAGGCAAGACTGTATTAGTTCAGCTGTATTAGACTGTTTAAGATATTGGCAAAATTTCGACCCAAATGTAACTCAAAACGCTTTTGCATATATTACATCTGTGTGTAGAAATGGATTTGCAAAGGGTTGGAGACAATTAGGAAAAATACAGTGTCCTGATTCATTAAGAGTTCCAATTTCAGATGATATTTACTCATTATAAAAGAATTACAAATATTTAAATATATGGAAAGAGATAAAAATATAGAAAGCTTACTTGAAGATCGTCCAGATGTTTCTTTATTTACAGAAGATACTTTAAAAGAAATGTCAGAAAATCTTAAAACTTCTCAAGAATCATTACTTGAAGAAGATGATAGAGTAGCAGCAGACCTTGTAGAAGATGTTGCAACTGCTGTAGATTCTGAAGCTGCTATTGCAGAAAGACAACGAATGATTGATGAACATAATCGTAGAGTAATGCAATCACCTGAATTTAAAGCACATGTCATGTATGAGAATTACATTAGAGGACAGATTCTTGATGGAAAAACTAAACGTAGACTTAGAAAGCAATTTTTAAGAGAAGCTAAGAAAGGTAAGTTTGATTATCTTTTCGACCCAGAAAAAATTGCAAAGAAACAAGCAAGAGAACAAGCAAAATTTGATGAATTAAATAAACCGGTTGTGCATAAAGTAGAAGAACTTGATGAAGATACACAAGCTACTTTAAAGGAAATGGCAAATATGGAAGTAATAAAATCAGATAATTAATATGAAAGAATACGATGAAGAAAATCTTGAACTTTATGATGAGGAAGATGAAGTTCTCGGAGTAGATGAAGAGATTAAAAGAAATCATAATGAAGAAGAATCTGAATTTCCTGGATTAGATGATGAAGAAGATTCTGTAGAAGAAACAGATGAAGAAGATTCTGCTGAAGAAAAACCAGAAAAATCCGTAAAGGTAACTGAGACTGCTTTGTTAAAAGCACTTCGACAGGAACTTGCTAAAGTAGAATATCGTAGGAATTATTTTAGATTCAGATACCGTGGAGAAAAATATTCAGGAATTCCGCTTCATGAACTTAATCCTGGAAAATATGTATTTTTGATTGATGACAAGATGAAGGGAATTTATCTTAATGAAATGGAAATATTTTAATTTAAAGAGGCCTATGGTCTCTTTTTATTTTATAAATCTTTTTTATATTTTTTCTATATTATATTAAAGATGTAAACATTTATGAAAGGAATAATTCTTGCAGGTGGTTCTGGAACCAGACTTTATCCAATTACAATGGGAATTAGCAAACAGCTTCTTCCTATTTATGATAAACCTATGATTTATTATCCATTGTCAGTTTTGATGATGGCTAAAATTAGGGATATTCTTATTATTACTACACCTGAAGACCAAGCATCATTTAAACGACTGCTTGGTGATGGCAGTAGATTTGGAGTAAATCTTAATTATGCAGTGCAAGAAAAACCAAATGGTCTTGCTGAAGCTTTTATAATTGGTGAAGAATTTATTGGAGAAGATGCAGTCTGTCTTGTTCTTGGAGATAATATTTTCCACGGCCCAGGTTTTGAAAGAAGATTGTTAAAAGCAAAATCAATAGCAGAAGATTGTAGCAATCCGAGAGCTGTCGTATTTGGATATGAAGTATCAGATCCACAAAGATACGGTGTAGCAGAAGTTTCAAAAAACAGAAATGATGGAATTCTTTATACTGTTACTAGTCTTGTTGAAAAACCTGCAGAACCCAAGTCTAACATTGCTGTAACAGGACTATATTTTTATCCTAATGAAGTTATTCAAGTCGCTAAAACAATCACTCCATCTGCCCGTGGTGAATTGGAGATAACAGAAGTAAACAAACGATTTAACAATACTGTAGCCAATGATGGAGGAACTATGTTAGATTTAATTCTTTTAGATAGAGGATTTGCCTGGCTTGACACAGGAACTTTTGAAAGCTTACATGAAGCTGCAGGATATGTTGAGACTATTGAGAAACGACAAGGTTTACAAGTTGCGTGTCTTGAAGAAATTGGATTTAAGAATAAATGGTTGAAAGAAGATGATTTGAGAAAATCTATAGAGATTTGTGGAAAGAACACATACAAAAATTATCTTGAAGGATTATTAAAGAAAAAGGAGAACAAATAGTTCTCCTTTTTTATTGCCACATATTCTTTAGAAGTTTGTACTTAGTATATTTAGTTTTTTCTATAAATCCTTCATCTATAAGAATTTGAGTGTTTTCTTCTAAAGTACCAAATCTTGATTTTGTTTTATTTTTAAGTTCCCATTCATTAAATTCTTCTTTCTGTTCAGCTTCTAGAAATTCTGTTAACTCATACAGAAGGTCATATTTAGTTGGGCAGTATTTTGTAAAGTTAATTCTATATTTTAGAGGAACAATATTCTTATTAATTACAGGAATCATATTAAAATAATGATACTACTTTTGAAGACTTTTTTGATTTTGATACAATACTAGTCACCTTATTTTCTTTTGATAATCTAAAGTTACCTGTTCCAAGATTAAGGTCTTCATCAGAAATACCATTACACTTAGAACATCCTAGTTTAATTTTTGGTGATAATTTATTGTCTTTCATATTAAAAATTGTATCTTTTATTTTAATAAAATATTCTTTTAATTGGGGTTGGAATTGTAACTGTTTTTGTTGAAACTGGTTCACTCTCTTTTATAGGTTTGCAACCAATAAAGTCATAAGTACCACCATAGTTAGAAGTGTGAACTATATCTGCAGTTTTTACAGTAATTGGAGTAGTAGGATTTGGTTTTCCTGTTATTAGTGGAACATATAAATTATTCCACAATGAATGTACATTTATATGATGACCTTTACTATATGGAGATATTTGATTAAATGATTTCATATTTGTAAAGAACATTTTTCCAACATATTCATAGTGATTTCCTCCCTTTGTCATTGCATACGTATAGAACAAATCATCTGCATATGAGTTTATCATTGTTTCATTAAGTAATTCTAATGTACCATTAAACATATTGTATGTAACTAATGATGCACATCCACAGTGTGCTTTGTATCCACTAAGAATATCTTTATTTCCTGCCAGACCGATATTCTTTTTTAATTCATGTGCAGATTTAAAGGTTTTTATAAAATCTGTTGGGTATATAAAGTCATCATCAATTCCTATTATGCAAGCGTTTGGATATTTGATAATTGTAGGAATAATTTTTTTCCAAACCAAAGTATTATTTTGTAACCAATTAATTTCTATTAATTTATTTTTAGAAATTAATTTTACCAAAGTATCTGGTAAATCTGATTCTTTGTTTGGAAATTCAGAAATTGCTAAATTTATTACAATCAGATCAGGCAATACTTCATTTTTTAATAAAGTTTCTATAACTTGTGAAACGTTATCTATTCTTTTTTTCCAAGAAGTCATTGAAACTATAATTTTATCTTCCATGCTGAAGTTTTGAATAAATTCTTTGTCTTCTGCAGGCTGACATATTTTCCAAAGCTCTTTGTTCTTTTTTATTAAATCCAATTTACATGAATCATATTTAAAATTTTTGAATTTATTTTTATATGATACATAATATTTAAATGGAAGTTCTTCTATAATATTTTTTATTAGAGCATTTTTTGCATTTTTATGAGTATCAGTTTCTCCAGGAGCAAAAAACATTTTATGTAAAGCATCTCCTTGGCTATTTGGAATCATAGGAGAATATGCATTTAATTTTTGTAATCCATTGTTTCCTGTTCCACCTATTGTAACAATTTTTATATTCTTGTTTATTATAAATGGCATTAAAAAGCATTCATCTGATACTAGCGGCTTAGTAGACATTATATTATAAAAATATTCAAATGCCTCTTGAGGAAATACATTAGGTGGATATAGTACACAACTATCATTGACCCAAAGAACCTCTGTTTTATCATTTTGATTTTCTCCCCAAGGTTCTCCTTTACTGTTACATATATCTGCATAATAACAAATAACACAAGAATCATTAAATTCTTTACTTTTCTGTAGTAATGTTTCTATTGTGTGTGAATTGTAATATCTGTCATCATCCAATATAATGTTGTATGCATTTGGATATTGTTGTATAGATAAAAACTTTTTAAATGATTTTAAATTTTTATCAACCCAATGTATTTCTAAAAAATTATCATTTAATAATGATGACGGAAGTTCTTTTACTGAAATTTCATCAGAAGATAACCATAAAATAAATTTATCTGGACGAACAGTTTGATTTTTAAAATTATTTACAAATTTTTCCAAATACGATATTCTTTTTTTCCAAGAAGTAAATGAAACTATTATTGGATTTTTTACAGATGAATTTATTTCAATATTATCTGTTGTATATGTTTTACAATATTTAATAACTGGATGTAAAGATTCTTTGAAATTTAATCCTTTTTTATTATTTAATGAAACTTCTTTGTGTAATAATTCTTTTTTAGTTTTATTACACCATTCTATATAATCTTTTCTACCACTTTTGTCATATCCAGATTCTTCTCTATGATGAACTTGTACAGAGTTATCATAGATATTTAACATTTGATTATCAATAACAAATGCAGAAAAGACATTGTCTATATACATACCATAAAGATTTTTGGATGTATCAATACTTGGAAATTTAGAAAAGAGATTATTTTTCATGAATATAATCATTCCTTCAAGAAATGGTACAGATTCTAATTCATGATTTGCATTATGTTTTTTATTTCTTTCAGCACTATTACTATCTAAAGAAGGCTGCCATGCTCCAATATTAGATGTAGTTTTTAACCATTTTATTTTGTCAATAAGTAAGTGTGAATTGAAATCATCTATTGTTACATCAGAACAAATTATTCCTACCCAAGAATAATTTTCTTCTGCTGCAAGTTTTTTAGTTTCATTAAATAATCCTGAATAGTAAATATTTGGAAATTGTATAAAATCATCACACTTCTTGTCATTTCCTGAATCCAAAACATATGTTTTAAAATGAGGAGACAATAAATTATACCATCTTCTGGCATTTTCATCTTCTTTATAGTTGAATATACATAATAAAATAGAATTATCCATCTAAATCTTTTCTAAGCATTTTTATTATAATATTTATAAGTAAATTTTATAGTTATGAATTCTCAAGTGCAAGAAGTTTTAAATAAAATAAATGAATCTACAGGAAGTTTCCCTTTACAGAAAGCAATATATAAAACATGTCCGTATTCTGTATCAAAAATAGTTGAAGTTCTTCACAAACCATTTGAAAAAGAAAAGGTTGCACAAAAAACATTTGATAAGTATTTTGATGACCAGACTTCAAAATATTATCATATGTCTGTTGAGGAGATACTTGCTTCTTGGGAAGAGAAAGGAAAGTTTGGACGAGAAAATGGAAAAACTCTTGATAAATTTATAGGAATGATTCTTGAAAAAAATGAATCACAAGAGGTATTAGATAAGTTTATTTCAAGTATTAATCCTGTTGCTGCTAATAAGTGTAAGCAATATCAACAGTTTTATGAAAATAATATAAAGGGTAAACTTGATTTTATTGGACGAGAACTTATGCTTCATTCACCTAAGCTTAAAGTTAATGGGAGACTTGACGCACTTTTTATGAAAGGTGATAATCTTCTTTTAATTGACTGGAAAAATAATGAAACTATTAGCACGTCAAATGACTGGGAGAAATGTAAAGGACCTCTTTATCAATATGATGCTTGTGACCTTAATTTATATACTGTTCAGGTTTATATCTATGCTTACATTCTTAGAAAAATATATCATCTTGACAATTTAAGCATTGTTCCGCTTATAGTTAGAATTGGTGAAAATGACTTTGGAATTTATTCTCCAATAATTCCATATTCTGATAATCTTGTTGAAAATATTATCTCTTTTGCTGTTGCAGAGATAAATAAAAAAAGTGAATTAGTATAAAATGGCAGTATTTATAAGAAAGAAGAAGCTTACAGAAGATGATGCACAGCAACAGCCACAGCAACAACAAACTAGCCAAGCATCATCTAATGCATCTGTAGCCGCTCAAGAAATAGAAAAATGCAACCAAGATATAATTAAATGTCAAAATGCTATTAATATAGCAGAACAGCGTTATCAAGAAGAAAAGAAGAAACAAAATAGTAATATTCTTCAGCTTCAACAAAGAATTGCAGAACTTGGAGGAACTCCAGTAGAACCTGCAACAAATAATGAATCTGCTAAAGTATCATTCCGTTTTAGTAAGAAACTTTATGAAGCAGTTCAGACAGGAAAAACAGATGAGCTTGCTGATGCAATAGCAAAAACATTTGAGTCTCTTCCAAATCTTTCATATGCTATGGATGCAAAGGGATGCCTTACATTGGCAAAAAGACTTCTTGCATTTTTAAACGAGCAATCATGGAATGATGGAAATTCTCATTGGGATGAAGTATCAGAATTTCTTGTAAATACACTTAAGAAAGCAAATATTTCTTTGTCATCTCGTGAATTAGGACAGTTTATTGGTGCACTTGGAGAAGAATTAAAGAGAAGAACAATGTTTTCTTGGATATTTGGTCGTGATTTTCCTTCGCAAGAACCTGAGATTACAGAAGATGAAACTTGGGATGGTATAGATCCAAGTGAAATAAACAATATGGATGATGACCTCATAAGATATCATAGAAATATCGGTAATGACGATGTATATGATGCTTATAGAGAAAGAGGATTAGATGATGAGATTTTTTAAAAATCTTTAATAAAAATTTTTATTTGTAATATAATTTTTATATAATTCTTTTTGCCTATGTAAGATTGACATTTTATACATAGGTCCATGAAATTGAAATATTGAACAGGAGTTCCACATCACCGTGTTTTATGTAGTTAACCCTACATAATTGACGCAGTATTTTTATATAGTATATGAAGCGTTCATTAATAATTTTAATAATGTTATTTAGTACTTTGTTTTGTCATGGACAAAATAAAGAGAAAGATGATGTTATTAGTACTACTGTAGAATTTGTTGTTAATACAAATAATTTTATACATAATACTAATTATACTTATTTTATAAATGAATTTGTTCCATTTATCAAAACAAATGCTGATAATATAGAGAATATTCTTCTTATAGGTTCTGCTTCACCTGAAGGAAATTATAATGCTAATGTAGTATTAGCAAATAAAAGAGCAGATAAGATATATTCATACATTTCTGATATTGTTCCTAAAAATAAAATTTTAAAGGATAATAATTATTCGTTATTTCTTGCAAAAACAAAACTTGATGAACGTGATTATAATAAGTTAAGAGCAACTTATATTGAAATACATATGAAAAATACTCAAAATGTTCATCAAGAAGATTATAAACAAATAGTTGATACAGTTTATATAGTAAAAAAAGATACTATAAAACAAGAAACAATTAACAATTATTATAATTATACTGTATCTGGTATTCATACTAAACCTGTTTTTGCTGTATATAATGATTTACTTTCAGATTTATTGTTAAGAGCAAACATTGGAGCTGAAGTATATTTCAATAAAATGTCTTTCTTTGTAGAAGGCTCTTTTTCAAGAACAAATTTATTTGGAAAAGCATATAACATAGATATTTGGCATGCTGGATTTAGAAAGTATTTTAATGATAATTATAATAAATTGTTTATAGAATTACATGCTAATGCTGGATATTTTGATACAGAACTATTCAGTGATATGGGAAAAATTGGAGTACTTTATGGTGGTGGAATTGGAATAGGATACACTTTTGATTTGTGCCCGCATTGGAAGATATATCCAATATTAAGAATTGGATTATTTGAAAGAGTTTATTATGCTGATTACTATTATACAGAAACAGGAAATATTAATATTTCATTCGGTAATTACAGTAATGGAAAAATAGATAACACAGAAAATATAAATAATAGTAGTAATACAACTACTATAGTAAATGTAACCAAAACCATAAACAAAGAGTTTTTTAATAACAGTAATAAAGCACATTATATAGGACCTACTTTTATAGGAATTGTGCTTAAACGAGATTTTTGCATAAGTAAAAAGAGATAAACAAAACACTAACAAACGTTATGAAATTTAAAAATTATTTAATTACAGCAATCTCATTTTTGATGATTGTAACATCATGTGTCAAGATAGATGACACTTTTAATAATAGAATTCCAACAAATCCAAAGGGAGAATATGCTATTGTTTTTTCTAATCCTAATAATAGGAATACTAAGGCTGTAGCTAATAGCATCTCTGGTACAGGATATGATTCATTTAGTCTTTTTTCTTGGAATTCTATTAATGACACTATTATGAAGCCATATTTAGTAGAAGCAGATAATGCAGCTTCTTATAAATATGATGTGATTCCTAATCAAGAGCTTAAGTATTTCAAGAAAGT
>AUXO015345603.1_pt1 | contig 12427 bp, 11 predicted proteins | sample 768731 | NCBI WGS metagenome assembly AUXO01 (sample SAMN02715735, study PRJNA202380) | gut metagenome | biome: sheep rumen | host: Ovis aries | place: New Zealand: Palmerston North | reverse complement strand
ATGTTCAGAAGAAAACCGGATATGATCTCCGAATGGGAGAAGAGGGGACCTGATTATTATGCGCCGATCCAATCGGACATTCTGAGATCTGCCGTTTTGATGCTGCGACCGGGAGGAATGCTGCTTTACTCGACCTGCACATTCTCTGAGACGGAGAATGAGGACCGTATTCTGAGTCTTCTCAGGGAAAATGAAGATCTTGAGCCGGGTGTCCTTCCGGATCATCCAGGGTTCCTTAAGAGCCGTGTCCCGGGACTGGAGAATTGCTGTATCCGCATCATGCCTCACAGGATGAGAGGCGAAGGACAATTTGTCTGTCTTCTGAAAAAACGGTGCACATCGGATATTCAAAAGGACCGCACCGAAAGAACCGGGCGGAAGATATATCCGGTGAATAATCAGCTGTATCTCCTGCCTTACGGCCATATGCCTGTTCGCGGAATAAGATATCTTATGACGGGACTTCATGTCGGTTCGTTCAAATCAGGGCGTTTGAATCCGACACAGGCTCTTGCCCAGGCACTCTCAGCGGATGAATGGCCGCGAACCCTTAACCTTTCCGCGCAGGATGACAGGCTTATTCGATACCTGCGGGGAGAAAGTATAAGTATTTATGAAGGTGAGATCACTTCAAGGGATCTGCCCATCCGCAGCCTGTTCGATGTATCGGCAGATAAGTATGCTCTGCTCCCTTGCTCAGGGCCGTCAGAAGACATAAGAAGCGCGAAAGCAGGGAAAGGGCGGAAGAAATTGTATAAGGATAATCGCAGAAAAAAGGCCGGGACCGGTAAGGACTCTGAACTTTCCATGCTGTACATGGAAGATATCCTGATCCTGGCTGACGGCTTCCCGGTCGGTTTCGGCTCCGAGAACCGGGGTCTTTTAAAGAATAAGCGCAATCCGGGATGGCGGATGCTCTGATTAATCTTGCGCAGGCGCATGGAAATTCAAATGCGGACAAAAATCCGTGCATGATAATAGATTATATGATAGAATACCCTCTTAAGGAGTTTACAGATATGAAAAGAATCGGCAAAGGAGAATACGGATATTTTAAAAGTGAGCGCAAAAGGAGACTTCTTGTTTTTCTGCTTCTTTTAATCATTCCCTGTGCGCTAATTATTACCGGAATCGTACTGAACGGATCCGTCGAAAATCTTCTCACGGTCGTCGCCTGCGTCTCCCTCATACCATGTGCAATGGCGCTGGTCGGGACCATAATGGTTTTTCTTCACAGTTCACTTCCGGAAGATGAATACAGAGAAATCTCGACGCATACAGGGTCTCTTCTGATGGCTTACGAGTTATTCGTGACACATGAAAAGGCAAGTACTTACGTAGATGCCGCCGCGATCTGCGGCAACAATATAGTCGGTTTTGTATCAGATCCGAAAGCGAATGTTTCTTTCACCCAGGATTATATACAGAAAACACTTCGTTCTGCCGGTTATTCGGTCAATGTCAACCTGATGAGGGACATGAAAAAATTCACAGAGAGAATGGACAGCATGAACGATCATGCGGAATCCCTCAGAGAAGGGATCGCCTTTAAGCCTGACTCAAGATATCCGGATTATACACGGGAAGAAGTAATCTGGACGATCCTTACGGAAATATCTCTATGAAATCATTTGTTGCGGGAAAAAATGAAGCGGGGCAGAGGTTCGACAAATATCTCGGAAAGCTTCTTCGCGAAGCGCCAAAGAGTTTTCTTTATAAAATGCTCCGCAAGAAAAATATAACCTTGAACGGTAAAAAAGCAACCGGTTCGGAAAAACTGAAAGAAGGAGACGAGATCAAACTTTTTCTCTCGGACGAAACATTCCAAAAATTCTGCGGGCAGAGCGATAACTCTTCTCTTCATGAGGAGACCGATATGAATGACTCGGCTTACAGAAAGAAAAAAGCCCGGGAATTTGCCCGAAGGATCATCTACGAAGATGAAGACCTTCTTTTCTGGAACAAACCCCAGGGCATCCTGTCTCAGCCGGACAGTTCCGATGCGGTGAGTGTCGTCTGGATGCTGCAGAATTATCTTCTCGAATCGGGAAGATACAAGGTCGAAGACCTCACCACATTCCACCCCGGACCGGTCAACAGACTGGACCGGAACACAGGAGGAATTGTTCTGTGCGGCATTTCCCTTAAGGGTCTGCAATTCCTTTCAGGTACTGTACATGACAGGACTCTGAAAAAGATTTATGTCTGTATGATTTCCGGGGAACTTGCAGAAGGCTGCTATAAAGCCTGGCTTCGAAAAGATGAGAAGAGCAACCTTGTTTCGATCAGTCCGGACGAGCTTCCAGGCAGCCGGCAGATCATCACGTCTTTTAAGCTTCGCGCTGAATGTGGTAAATATAAGCTTGCGGAAGCAGATCTTATAACCGGAAGACCGCACCAGATAAGGGCTCACCTTGCTTATCTGGGCTGCAGTATTCTGGGAGATCCGAAATACGGTGATCCGGTACTGAACAAAAAAATCCAGGATCAGTACGGTATTCGTTATCAAATGCTGCATGCAGAGAGCATTACATTTCCGGAACTTTCAGAGGACTTTTCCTATCTTTCCGGCAGAACTTTTAAGGCAGATCTTCCCGAATCATTCCATATACTGATGCAGGATCCCCCGGCACCGTAAAATGATCTTATAAGTCCGAGATCTTCAGAAATTGTGAAGATCTGACGGAAAGGAGTTTTACTTGAGCAAAAAGGAAAAACAGACAGAAGAATTTGATCTTAATAAGGAAATAATGTCCTACGTCATCATGATCGTCATCGTTGTCGGGTTCGTTCTTTTCCTTAATTCATTCATTATAATCAACGCAAGGATTCCCTCCTCTTCCATGGAAAATACGATCATGGTCAATGACCGTATTTTCGGAAACCGTCTGGCTTATAAATCATCCGATCCCGAAAGATTCGACATTGTAATCTTCAGGTATCCTGATGACGAGAAGACTTTGTTCATAAAACGAGTGATCGGTCTTCCGGGAGAGACCGTCAGCATCGTCGACGGAAAAGTTTATATTAACGGATCCGCCGAACCGCTCGATGACAGCTTCTGCCGTGAAACACCTACAGGTAATTTCGGGCCTTATACGGTACCGGAAAACTGCTATTTCATGATGGGAGATAACCGTCAGAACAGTCATGATTCAAGATACTGGACCAATACCTATGTTCGGAAGGATAAGATTCTCGGCAAGGCCGTGGTCCGCTACTGGCCGATTACAGAGTTCGGAAAGGTGGAGTAATGGGTACCTGGAATTCGAGGGGACTTCGCGGTTCTGTTCTCGAAGAGATGATTAATTATTCAATCGAGCATCTGCGGGTCTCGAACCTGGCAGTCATTCAGAAGATTCCTACTCCGATCACACCGATCGAAATCGATCAGACGACCAGACACATCACTCTGGCCTACTTTGATCAGAAAAGTACAGTTGATTATATGGGCGTCGTTCAGGGTATCCCGATCTGTTTCGATGCGAAAGAGTGCGCATCGGATACATTTCCTCTTCAGAATATTCATGCTCATCAGGCAGCATTTATGCAGGACTTCGAAAAACAGGGCGGTGTAGCTTTTTTCATTCTTTATTTTACTGCCCGTCAGGAATACTACTATCTGCGTTACAGAGAAATGATGAAGTTCTGGACGCGCAGAGAGGAAGGCGGGAGAAAAAGCTTCCGGCTGTCCGAGTTGGATCCTTCTTATTTTTTGTCAGAAAAGAAAAATATGATTCCGATTCTTGAAGGTCTGCAGATGGATCTGGATGACAGAGATGATCCCTGAATCCTCTTTTTTATGGCAGCAGGGATACCTCATAAAGGAGAAACCTATGAATAACAGAGTAATACACACACCCGACGGAGTCAGAGATCTGTACGGGAGAAACAAGAAGAATAAGAAAATACTCATGAACCGGCTGGATGGTGTTTTCGAGCGCTACGGCTACAGCGATATTGAGACACCGACGCTTGAATATTTTGAAGTTTTTTCAAAAGATATCGGAACAACTCCTTCCAACGAACTTTATAAGTTCTTTGACAGAGATGGGAATACACTGGTCTTACGTCCTGACTTTACACCTTCCGTTGCCAGGGCTGTTTCCATGCATTTTCCTGATGAGTCGTTCCCTGCAAGGCTCTGCTACTCAGGAAGTACTTTCGTAAATTCACGTGAGTATCAGGGAAAGCTCAAAGAATCAACGCAGATGGGGATTGAGCTCATCGGAGACGGGAGTGCCGAAGCAGATGCGGAAGTAATTGCGGTAACATGTGATCTGCTGCTGGCTTCAGGTCTTAAAGAGTTCCAGGTGAGCATCGGGGAAGTCAATTTCTTCAAGTCTATTGCTGATCGATCCGGTCTTGACGAAGACTATGTGGAATCAATCCGGCAGCTCATCTCCAGTAAAAATTTCTTCGGTGTAAGTGAAGTCCTTGAAGAAGCCAGTGTTTCCTCCGATATCCGTGAAGCCCTGGAGGAACTTCCTCAGCTCTTCGGCGGAGCAGAAATTCTCAGAACGGCGGAAAAATATGCAGTTGCCGATGAGGAGAAGCAGGCAATAAAGCGCCTGAGAGACATCCAGGAGCTTCTGGCAGAAAGAAAACTTGACCGTTACATCTCCTTCGATTTCGGAACCCTTTCCAGATATAATTACTATACAGGAATTATTTTCTCGGCATTCACATACGGAACCGGAGAACCTATTGCCAGAGGCGGCAGATACGATAATCTGCTCGGCCATTTCGGAACAGACCGGCCCGCTGTCGGAGTAGGTCTCTATCTCGATCAGCTTACCAACTGTCTAGAGAGGCAATTGATCCCATACGGGGCTGATGCATGGATAGCCGGAAAGGGGGAAAAAGTATGAGATATCTTACCATAGCCCTGACCAAAGGCAGGCTTGCCAATAAAACCCTGGAACTTTTTGAGCGGATCGGTGTCGATTCATCCGGCGCGCTCGATAAAAATACAAGAAAACTGATTTTTACAAATGAAGAACTGGGACTTCGTTTTTTCCTGGCTAAAGGACCGGATGTTCCGACTTATGTCTATTATGGTGCCGCTGACATCGGTATTGTCGGTCGTGATACGATCATAGAGGAGAACAAAAAACTCTATGAAGTTCTGGACCTTGGATACGGCAAGTGCAGAATGTGCGTCTGTGGACCGTCATCAGCCAGAAAATATCTTGAAAACGGCGATATGATCCGCGTCGCAACAAAATATCCGAATATAGCTAAAAATTATTTCCTTGGACGAAAGCATCAGACGGTGGAGATCATCAAGATGAACGGCTCCATCGAACTTGCGCCGATCGTTGGTCTTTCTGAAGTAATAGTTGACATTGTAGAGACCGGTTCCACTTTGAGAGAGAACGGACTGGAAGTTCTCGAGGAAGTATGCCCGCTGTCTGCCCGCATGGTCGTAAATCAGGTCAGCATGAAGATGGAGAACGAAAGAATAGCTTCCCTGATCAGGAGACTTAAAGAGGAAATCGCCAAAGGAATCTGATTTTTCAATTATGAGATAAGAACTTGAGACAGATTCATCCGGCGTCAATAATTGAGATGAGGAGATCATGAAGAATGCAGATATTAAAGCTTAATGATGATTCTTTTGGGACCATTCTTACAAATATGTTAAAAAGAAGTCCGGACAGTTACCCGCAGCAGGAGGCAGCTGTCGCGGAAATTCTGAAAAACGTTCGGACCAGAGGAGATGAGGCAGTCTTTGAATATACAAAAAAGTTCGATGGGGCCGATCTCGATTCCTCAGATTTCATTGTCACTCCTGAGGAAGAGCGTTGGGCATACGACCATGTCGATCCGGAACTGATCGGGGTCATCCGAAGAGCAATAGACAGGATCCGCTCTTTCCACGAAAAAGAGAAGCAGAAGAGCTGGTTCACAACGGAAGAAGGTATGGTACTCGGGCAGCGCGTGACACCTCTTCAGAGAGTCGGCGTCTATGTCCCGGGAGGCAAGGCAGCCTATCCGTCCTCGGTCCTCATGAACGTGATACCCGCTCAGGTGGCCGGCGTACCGGATATCGTGATGTGCACGCCTCCGGGAAAAGACGGAAAAATAACATCAACGACGCTGGTCGCCGCCAAAGAGGCAGGCGTCGGCACGATTTACAAAGTCGGCGGTGCTCAGGCAATCGCAGCTATGGCATACGGAACGAAGAGCCTCCCGAAAGTGGACAAGATCACCGGACCGGGAAATATATATGTCGCTCTGGCAAAAAAGGCTGTCTACGGCCATGTTTCCATCGATTCTGTCGCAGGTCCTTCCGAAATAACAGTCCTGGCCGACGAGACAGCAAATGCGCGCTATGTTGCGGCAGATCTTCTGTCTCAGGCTGAACACGACGAACTGGCCTCCGCCATCCTTGTAACGACATCAAGCGAACTGGCAGAGAAAGTGAGCAGGGAAGTCGATGCATTTGTCGCGGGACTGGAACGCAGGGAAATAATTCAGAAATCGCTGGACAATTTCGGCCGCATTCTTGTTGCGGATACCATGGAAGAGGCGATCCGTGCCGTCAACGAAATTGCGTCGGAGCATCTTGAACTGGTGACCCGTGAACCCTTCCTTCTGATGACGAAAATAAAAAATGCAGGAGCTATTTTCATCGGCGATCATTCATCAGAGCCGTTCGGCGACTACTTTGCAGGGCCGAATCATGTCCTTCCCACCAACGGAACGGCTAAATTCTTCTCCGCTCTCTCCGTTGATGACTTTATTAAAAAGACCAGTATCATCTATACTTCCAGGGAAGCTCTGGAGAATCTGCATGAAGATATCGAGACCTTTGCAAAGGCAGAAGGGCTCACCGCTCATGCCAACTCTATTCATGTGAGATTTGAATGAAGAGAAAGGATAACATCATGACAAAGTATTTTATCCCGTGTCTTTATATCTACAAAGGAAAAGCCGTCACAGGTTTCGGACAGAAAAATCTGTTCGGATCCGGAAATCTCTCGGAGCTCTCTCTGTTCTACAGTGATCATGGTGCCGACCGCCTCCTTGTATTTGACTTTTCCAGCAGCGACACGGAACATGACCGCTCCATTGCGTGCATAAAAAATATCTGCAAATCATCACAGGTCCCCGTATATGCCGCCGGCAACGTAAAGCGCGTGGAAGACGTCAAAAAACTGATCTACGCGGGCTGCAGCGCGGTCGTACTGAATGCGGAGAAGGCTTCCAACATCGAAATGCTGGAAGAGGTATCGAAGCGATTCGGCAGGGAAAAAATTGCGGTCTGTATTTCTTCCATGAATGAGTATCTCCCTTCCAGAGATCTTATAGAGGAATATGCTTCCATGCTTCTGCTTCTTGATAATATCGAGGATGAAATACATGCAGTTTCAAATCTCCCGATTATCCTTCATACGAATCACGGTGACAGGAACCGAGTTCTGAAACTCCTTTCCAAGGACAGCATAAGCAGTATCAGCGGCTCCTGCGTCAGCGGTATTGATATGAATATCAGTGAGCTTAAAACGGCTGCTGCCAATTCCGGGATCCCGGTAAACATTCTTGTAAGTACGCTTCCATGGGAATCCTTTACGAAGAACGAACAGGGGCTGGTCCCCTGCATCGTCCAGGACTACCGCAACGGTCAGGTGCTGATGATGGCCTGGATGAATGAGGAAAGCTTCCGCAAGACCCTGGAGACAGGAAGGATGACATATTTTTCCAGAAGCAGACAGAGTCTCTGGACCAAAGGTGAGACATCAGGTCATTTTCAGTATGTAAAATCCATTTCGATCGACTGCGACAAGGATACCATGCTGGCTAAAGTTTCTCAGATCGGTGCTGCCTGCCATACCGGGAACCGCAGCTGCTTTTATACGCCGTTGGTGACGACCCAGTATGATGACACAAATCCGCTCCACGTCTTCCAGAATGTGTACGATGTCATTATGGACAGAAAGGAACATCCGAAGGAAGGTTCCTACACGAACTATTTGTTCGATAAAGGAATTGACAAGATCCTGAAAAAAGTGGGAGAGGAGAATACCGAGATCATTATCGCCGCCAAAAATCCCGATCCCGAAGAAATCAAATATGAGATTTCGGATTATATGTACCATCTTATGGTGCTCATGGCTGAACGGGGCGTCACATGGGATGATATTACTTCTGAGCTGGCAAGGAGATAAGGAGTGTCTATGAGAAGACTCTTTCTGGAAGACCGAATCCTCCGGTCGGTGGTAAAACCTGCACGGTATACGGGAGGAGAAATGAATTCCGTATACAAAGACCCGGATAAGGTAAAAGTAAGATATTGTATGTGTTTTCCGGATGTTTATGAAATCGGAATGTCACATCTAGGAATACAGATCATATATGATCAGCTTAACAGACGCGCGGACACCTGGTGTGAGCGCGTCTATTCACCGTGGGAGGATCTTCACAAGATCATGAAAGAGAAGAAGATTCCTCTGTTCGCACTGGAGTCCCAGCAGCCTCTCCGGGATTTCGACTTTCTCGGATTTACACTTCAATACGAACTCTGTTACACCAACATCCTGCAGGTCCTGGATCTTGCACAAATTCCCTTTAAGTCCTGTGACAGAGATGAGTCCTATCCTTTGATCATCGGAGGCGGCCCCTGTACTTACAATCCGGAACCTCTTGCCGATTTCTTCGATCTTTTTTATATCGGTGATTCGGAAGTATCTCTGGATCTGCTGATAGATCTTTACAGGGATATGAAAGAATCCGGATCGGGAAAGGCGGCGTTCCTTCGAAAAGCGGCATCACTGCCCGGTATCTATGTGCCTTCCCTCTATCAGGTGGAGTATAAAGAGGACGGCACGATCAGATCTTTCTCACCGTTATATGACGACGTACCGGCCACAGTGAAGAAGCAGACCTGTATGGATTTCACAAATGCGCCCTATCCGGAAAGACCGGTCATCCCCTATCTCAAGGCGACTCAGGACCGCGTCACGCTGGAAGTCATGCGCGGATGCATACGTGGCTGCCGTTTCTGCCAGGCCGGCATGTTATACCGTCCCCTGCGGCAGAAGAGTGTCGCGCAGCTGAAAAAAGAGGCGGATGTTCTGATCACGGGGTCCGGCCATGAAGAAATCTCCCTGAGCTCGTTAAGTTCCAGTGATTATACAGAGCTGCCCGAACTTCTCGACTATCTGATTACCAATTTTCGCACGAAATCTGTCAATATTACGCTTCCTTCCCTGCGTATCGACAATTTCTCACTCGATGTTATGAGCAGGCTGCAGGATGTAAGGAAGAGTTCCCTTACCTTCGCTCCGGAAGCAGGCACACAGCGCCTGAGAGATGTCATTAATAAAGGCCTCACGGAGGAGGATATCATGAACGGCTCCGGCATGGCTTTCAAGGGCGGATGGAACAAGGTCAAGCTGTATTTCATGCTTGGTCTGCCGACAGAGCGCGAAGAGGACCGAAAGGGGATCGCTCACCTTGCTCAGGCAGTTGCCGACAATTACTATGAGATCCCGAAAGATAAGAGGAATGGCAAATGCGAGATAACCGTCAGTACATCTTTCTTTGTGCCGAAACCTTTCACACCTTTCCAGTGGGCCCCCATGTTCCGTGCGGAAGACTATATAGGATTTGCCAGGACCGTCAAATCCGAGATCCGCTCCATGAAGAATCAGCGCAGCATTCACTACAACTGGCATGACGCGGACGGAACGGTCCTTGAAGGCGTATTTGCCCGCGGTGACAGGAAACTCTGTGACACGATCGTATATGCCTATGAGCACGGATCCATGTATGACGCATGGACGGACTTCTTTGATATGAACAGGTGGTATGATGCCTTTGAAGCGACAGGGATCGACATCGACTTTTACAATCTTCGGGAGAGGGATACTTCGGAAATCCTACCCTGGGATTTCATTGATATCGGAGTATCAAAAAAATTCATGATCCGTGAGTGGGAACTGGCCAGAGCGGAAAAAGTGACACCGAACTGCCGTCAGAAATGTTCAGGCTGCGGAGCCAGATCTTTCGGTGGCGGCGTATGTTTTGAAGACAGGAGAAAGGAAGACCTTACGGCTGATACAGATTCTGAGATTGGGGGCGCTTCATGAAGGTAAGAATAAAATTCTCCAAACTGGGTTCTCTTAGGTATGTCGGTCATCTCGATTTCATGCGGGCTGTACAGAAAATAATTCGCAGAACGTCCATCGAGGCCGCCTACACAAAAGGCTTCAGTCCGCATCACATTCTCTCTTTCGCCTCTCCTCTCGGAGTCGGTCTTGAGAGCACAGGAGAATATTTTGATCTGGAGCTTGCCTACCGGGATCCGTTCGAAATGAGCGTTACGGACCTCGCCAGACTCAACAGCATAGGGCTTGAGAATGATGAGCTTCCCGACGTCCCGTCTTCTGACTGGATCCTGTCTCAGCTGAATGAGCAGGCACCGGAAGGAGTTCGTTTTCTCGGGATCCGGCGAGTGGAAGAGAACAATAATAAGGCGATGGCACTCGTTGCGGCAGCGGATTATACTATCTTTTTTGAGGAGGATGCATTTGACGGCAGGGATCTGTCGACACTCCTTGATGAATTTCTGATGCGCAGAGAGATCGTTGTCCACAAAGTCTCCAAGAAGACCGAAAGTGATGTGGATATTCGTCCGCTGATCTACGCCGCTTCCGTTGTCAATGTGGACAATTCGCTTTTTATTAACGATCCTTCCCGGCTCGGACCATACGGGAACGGGGAGACAGCGGATGAACAGAGCTGCCTGGCCGCAGCTGCCTCTCTTCGTATTCGCGAAGAAGGATATCCCGCAGCGATCGACCTCAGGGTCAGTGCAGGCAGCGCAGCCAACCTGAAACCGGAGACCGTCGCCATGGCCCTCATGGATCATGCCGGACTTAAATATGATCCGTTCGCCTGCCGCGTTCTGCGCCGGGAGATGTATATGAAAGGCGGAAAAACGCTTCTTGACGACGGAATCTGCTTTTAAAGGAAAATAAGCCTGATGAATGATTTTATAGTGACAGATATTGAGAGAGACGGAAAACAGTACCTTGCCGCAGCCTGCTACAAGGAACGTGTCCTCACGGAACTGACCGTGCGTCCCCGCAGACAGGGATCTCAGGTCGGAAGGATTTATGTCGGATATGTGGAATCCACAGTGAAAAATATCGGAGGGGCCTTCATCAGGATCTCGAAGGACTTCAAATGCTTTCTTCCGAACTACAGGCAATTCCTTTCGACCGGCGGTAATCCCGGACATATGCTCGTCATGGTCACAAAGGATGCCTCCGGTGTTAAGGAAGCCGTCTGTTCCACCGTATTAGAGATTGCAGGAAGATACAGTGTTCTTTCAAACGGAAAGACCTCTCTGTCCATCTCCAGAAAAGTCCCGGAGGAGGAGAGAGCGGTGCTCAAAAAATGGGTCAATCCGCATGAATATCCCAATTGCCATATACTTCTTCGGACAAACGCAGCCACTGCCGACAAAAAATCCGTTATCAGCGAGATCACGGAACTGAGGTCAAAGCTGGAAGACGTTTTCCGTCAGGCAGAAACAGCAAAAGCCGGCACCTGCCTCTACGCCCCTCCGTCCTTTTACATGACGATGCTTCGTGATTTATATGAAAAGCCGGACAGGATCATCACCAACATTCCGGCTATAGCAGAGGAACTCGGGCAGAAGATGCCCGGTGTCGATTATCGTCCGGACTCTTCGGGCTCCCTGACGCTGTCCCAGCTCTATAATCTCAATCATGATCTTGATAAACTGCTCCAGAAAGTCGTCTGGCTCAAGAGCGGGGCCTATCTGGTCATTGAGAGGGCAGAGGCATTTGTCATCATCGATGTGAACTCCGGTCGTTGCGGCAAAGGAAAAAATCCGGAAGAGACCTATCGAAAAATCAACCTCGAGGCGGGAGAGGAAGTTCTCAGGCAGCTCCGCCTCAGAGAACTCTCCGGAATGATCCTGATCGATTTCATCAGTCTTGAGAGCGAGGATCGGCAGTCAGAGCTGGTCAACGTCATGAAGAAGCTTTCCAGAAAAGAGCACAGGCGGACCGAAGTCATGGACCTCACGAAACTCGGTATTCTGGAGATGGTACGGGAAAAGAAGGAAAAACCGCTCGAGGAAATCCTTGGATCCTGATATCTTCTCGAAGAGTCGGGATCTCTAAGATAAAACCCTGAACAAAAATTTTCCTAAAGTTTATTATTTTGGTTTACAAACGAAATAAATCGTGATAATATTCTTGAGTATGCCGCACAGAGGGGCTGTAAGTTCGGAGCAATCAGATTCCGGCGCCGGATCTGGCGAGTTTTAGATGAAGGAGGTGTGCTTCATGTATGCAGTTATCGCAACTGGCGGAAAGCAGTACAAGGTTTCCGAAGGTGATGTGATCCGTGTTGAGAAACTCGGTATCGACGTTAACGGCGAAGT
>AUXO014943721.1_pt1 | contig 12427 bp, 10 predicted proteins | sample 768731 | NCBI WGS metagenome assembly AUXO01 (sample SAMN02715735, study PRJNA202380) | gut metagenome | biome: sheep rumen | host: Ovis aries | place: New Zealand: Palmerston North | reverse complement strand
TTATGATGCAGAAGATGGTTATCATTATTTAATATATCATTTCGATTAAATTACTTATATAATATAAATAGAAAGTAGGTGTTTTATGTATTATTTTTCTATTTTTATGTTTATTTTTGCAGCGTGTATTTTTTTAGCAGGACTTGAGATTTTTATTACTAAAAAAGTTCATATGGCTAGATATCATGGTAGAACGGATAAAGCATATGTTGGTTATCTTGGGAAGACTATTATGCTTGTTGCATTATGTCCTATACTTACTGGTTTAGTTGGATTATTAGGAGAGAGTGGATATGTAGTTTTAGGTTGTGGTGTAGTTTGTATAGGATCTTTTATTATAATTATTCTTCTTTCTCAAAAATGGTTTAAAGTAGATTAAAAAAAGACTTTTATAAGTCTTTTTTTTATCCAACTAACCATTTATTTTTTTTTACACTATATAGCGGAATAAATGGAATTAGTATTGGTGTTTTTTCTTTGTATTCTTGATATTCTTTATCATCTTTATATGTTCTATCTTGTCTTAATTCTAATCTTCTTGCACCACTAAACATGATATAGATTATACCTAATAGTCCTATAATTGCAGATATCCATTGTAGAGTAGAGTTATATGTTGTTAGTCCACATATAAATACTCCAATCCATATTATTAATTCTCCTAAATAATTTGGACATCTAACTATTTTAAATAATCCTGTATTGCATATTTTTTTAGGATTTATCTTTTTAGATTTATTCTTTTGGTAGTCTGATAATGATTCTATTATTATTCCTGATAATGTAATTATTAATCCTATATCATATATTATGTCATTTGCTGAATGGTTCATAAATCTGAATATTATTGGAGAAGTCATTAAAAGATATAGTATTGCGCATGTTATCCATAACATTATTTTTATTGGAAATGTCATGTTAGATCCATCTGATATTTCATTTTTCATTTTCTTATTATAATCTTTACTTTTTAATTCTCGATAAGCTAGGAAACCGCTTAATCTGAATCCATATAGTATTAGTAATATAGCTCCTATTAATAAGGATGCATTCATAGTTTTATAGCATAGAGTTAGAAGCATAATTCCTACAATACTAATTGATAATCCATATCCTATAGAAATAAACCATATATACTTTTTAAAACCAATTAAGCAGACAATTAGAATTGCGATAAAAATTAATAACGTATTCATATTATTCACCTCTATTATATTATAACATTATAATATGTTATAATTAATATAAAGTTAGGAGAAAACTTATGGTTAATTACGAAGATATTCCTTATGAACAACTTCCTGGTGCACATATAGAGAAACATTTAGATGGTTATTCAAAAAATATAAAATCAAAAAATATTATTTCTTTTGAATATAATTGTGGCGATTTTTCAGTTAGTGCTATTAAGAAAGAAAATGGTATTCATATTATTTCTAAGGGTGGATATTCTAATTATAGAGATGGTAAGAATTTTATTGTTGATTATGTTTATGATTCGGATGTAATGGAACGTATTATGGATTTAATTGATAAATATAATATAAGTAGTAATAATGGTTATGTTGAACATGTTAATGGTCTTCCTGAAGGATTGGGAGATTTCTTAAGTGTTAAGTTTGATTCAGATGAAGCAATTTATATAACTTCTAATCAACATAGAGTACTGATTGAGGATGCGATTAAGGCTATTTACGAATTATTTCATAGTTTCGCATTAGAGAATAATTTAGATTTTAATAGTAATGGTTCTAATGTTAAGCTATATGATGATGCGGATATTGATTATTTACAAGGTGTTTGGTGTGGTACGCATTTTGGAGATAAATTCGTAGTAGAGTTTAATGGTAATCATGTTAAGATTATTAAAAATGGTATTGTTGATGATGATGTAGATTATAGTATTTTTGAAGGAAATATTCGTACTAATAAATTAAAAGACGGAGTTAGTGTTGCGGATAGTGCTGATGACTATTTAGAATTTAATACTATTAGTTGTATGAAAAAGAATAATGACATAATAATTACTGCTTATTTTATGAAAAATTCTTATTCAACTTGTGATTTATTAAGACAGAAGTAGGTGTTTTATGAAGAATAGACTTGTTATAATTATTATAGTTATTATTGTTTTACTAGTTTTATTATTACTTTATATATTTAATGGGAAGGTGTTTAAAAAAGTGGAGATTAAAAAAATAAAGTATTTTTCATTTGGTTATAGTACTGGTACTATGATTAATTCACAGGTTAATTATCAATTAACTTGTAAGGAGCGATGTTTAATATCTGTTAAACCTAATCAAGTATGTAGTGATGATCCTACTGTTGTAGAAGTAGATGAAGAATTCGAAAAGAAACTTGAAGATATTTTAGTGAAATATAATGTTGGTAGTTGGAATGGTTTTCAAAAAAGTGATCCGGGAGTTTTAGACGGAAATTCTTTTAATTTATCCGTTTCAATGGAGGATAATCAGCATATTAGTGCATCTGGTTATATGATGTATCCAAATAATTACCGAGAATTTGTGAAAGAAGTTGGGGAATTATTTGAACCATTCTATAATCCTGATTCTAAGGAGAAAACTAAAGTTATTGTGAACGATATTGAGTGTGATTTTGTTTTAGAAGATAATGAGGCAGCTAAGGAGTTTATATCTTTATTTCCACAAGAATATGAATTAATAGTTGAAGATTATCGTAGAATGCGTAAAGAGTTAGATATTGAATTACCATTGGATGATAAAGAATGGTATTACGTTAATAGAGGAGACGTATTATTAAAAGATGGTAAGAATTTAATTATATTAGCTGATGATTATATGGAACATGGTCTATATACAAAAATTGGTCATATTAATGAGTTTCCTAGAATAAATGGTGGTAAATATAAAATACAATTTTTAACTGATAAGAGTGAATAGGAGATACGATGTATCTTCTTTTTTTTAATTTTTTATGTTACGATTGTTATAGAGTTCTAGAAGTGGAGTGACGAGAATTGATTAATAAGTTTAAAAAATTAACTAGATTATATCAAACAATGATTATTGCTACTATTGTATTAACTTTTATTAGAGTATTTATTGCTTTAAAGATGCCTTTATTTATTCAAGCTGGGGCAGGATTTGATGATTATCTTTTGTTTGAATATGCAAAATATTTAGTAAGAGGAGATTGGTTAGGACCGTTTGGAACTAGAACGTTAGCTAAAGGTATTTCTTTTCCAATCTTTGTTGCGTTATCTTACTTGTTGTGTATACCTTATTCTTTAGCATTAATTCTTTTATATATTTTTGGAATAATTATATTTTTAAGTGCTCTTAGACCTTATATTAAGAGAATTAGTTTTTATTTTTTTAGCTATATTTTCTTATTATATTCACCAGTTATGTTTCATATTGAAAATGTACAAAAAGTATATCGTGGTGGACTTATTGTATGCATGAGTTTAATAACTCTTGGAACAATGATTCATTTATTTAATCATTTTAAAGATAAGAGTTTAAAGAAACTAATTAAGTATTCTATTATTGGATGTATTTCTTTACCATTCTTTTATTATATTAAAGAGGATTCTATTTGGATTTTGCCTTTTGTATGTGCTTCAATTGGTTTTAGTTTGATGTTGTTATTTTTCGATAAGAATATTAAGAAACGTATTATTAGGTCCGTATTACTTGTTTTACCAATTATTAGTTTAATTATTGTTAATGTTTGTTATTGTACTATGAATTATATTAAGTATGGGGAATATACAATTACTGATAGAGGTGGTACATACTTTAAAGAAATGATGGCTGACATTATAAGAATTGATGAGCCTAATGAAGTAGAGGAAGTATGGATAACTAAAAATATGATGTATACTGCGATTGAACACTCTAAAACATTACAAACTGTAAAACCTCAGATTGATGAAATGTATGCCCATAGTTGGGCAGTTCATAGTAATGGAGAAATATTCCAAGATATTATTTATTGGACATTTAAAGAGGCAATGGGTGAAGCTGGTATATATGATAAAGGTGGAAAGTACGTTAATAATTTCTATAAAAAAGTAGATCAAGAATTAGATGAAGCTGTTGAGAAGGGTGAATTAAAGTTATCTAAGAAAAAGAAAATTTATATTTCATCTATTTCTATTGGTTATACTATGGATGAGATAATTGATTATTATTCTAAAAATACAATACCTGCTATTAATATGATGATTACTTATAGTGAAAACACAACTACTTTAAATCATGCAACTGGACCAATGTATGGAATTATTGCGATGGATACTTTTACTAATTCTGAGACTGTTTGGCCTGAAGAATATGCACCACTAACTGAACCTCATGAAATAATGGTAAATGTTTGTAATGCAATCGTTTCAATATATAAATCAACTGGATATATATTCTTCTTTACAGGATTAATTGGATTAGTATTATTAACAGTTACAATGATTCAAAATGTTCGCAAAAAGAGGTTTGAACAATTCTATTTGTGGTTAATTACCTTAGGTTTAATTGGAACATGTTGTGTATTAATGTTTGGTGTTCTTTGGTTTAGTAGTTGTTTTGGTAATTCTATATTGAGACATACTTATAATTATTCTTGTGGAATTGTTCCAGTAATTCAAATTCTTGAAATGATTGGAATTTACTATGTTGTAAGTTACTTTTTAAAATATGTATTAAAAAAAGAAAGAGTCGAGTAATCTTTCTTTTTTTATGTTATAATTAATTAAGATATGGAGGTACTTATGGGAGACTTTAAATTAGATTCAATTGTTTCAAATTATGATTATTTAAATAGTCAAAATATTGTTGATTTTTATGCGTTACAGTCTGCATTTTTTGGTTTTGGTTTTCCAAATAATGAGGTATTAAAAGAGCGTCTTCAAGATTTTATAAATTCTTATCAACATCTTCCAGGTTATTCGTGGGTTTTAAATCACGAGAGTAGTCCTTCTTATTTATTAGATTTAAGAGATAGTTTAATATATATTCATGGTTTAATAGATTGGTATGAAAAAGATATAGATGATACATTATTAGAACATATTTTAAGAGATAGTGAAACAAGTATTAATCAATATCAAATATATCGTACTTATGATAGAAAAAATATAGAGATTCTTGATGATGTTCCTATCTATATGGATGATAAATATGGTAAATATTTTAAAGGTAATATTTATACTATCTTACATATGTTAGGTTGTTTGGATAAATCATACTCAGATAAGTTAATTAATATGGATAGTAAGATGTGTCAGTATATTGATTCACTAGATATTGTTAGTGAATGGGACAGTATAGATAATTATTTAAAGAAAACAGATTTATTTACTAATGAATTTATAAGTAAATTATTATATGCAAGTTTTATTGATAATGATGATATTAGTAAAGTTAAATTAAGTGATGAGATACTTGATAGAGCTATTAATCTTGATGAAAGAGATTCTAATATAGTTAATAAAGTTAAGAAGTTATTTCCATGTGCATTTTTAACTTCTAATAGTAATTATCAAAACTTCTATTCTTCTATAGTACCTAAGATGTATTTCTATAAGAGATTATCTTTTCTAGAACAAACTTATTCATATAAAGTTATGGTTAGAAAAGAGGGTAAAGAAGATTATTATAAAGATTATCTACGTAATATAGATTGTTATATACGTAGTAATTTAGATTCTATTAAGGATCCTTCTTTTACAGATTCATTCTTGTTATTTGATTATAAAAATAATGATAAGGCTAAACAAGAGAAACGTATTAGTGAATGGACTAATAAATATTATCATGAGTTTTTAGAAAGAACTTTATTGGAAGCAGTTTATGATAAATATCCAATAGGTACTACTGATAAAAGAAATAAATATTTAAAAGAATTAAAAAATACTATAAGATGTGCTGATTACTTTAGAAATGAATTACATATACCATTCTATGTTATAGCTGATAAAGCTTCTAAGTATGTGGAATTTAGAGCACCTTTTATTACTAAATTAGTTAATTATATGAAGAGTAATATTAAAGAAGTTAATAATGGAAATATTGATTCAGATATAAGTGATAATTTAGTTACTTTTTTATCTTTCTTAATACCTGATGAGTATAGAGAAGAAACAATTAAAACAATACGTAATCAATTATTAGAAGTAATAACAAGTTTATATCTTTTAGCTGAATTAGATAAAGATGTTTTATATGTTGTAGAACTAAATTCATATGAGAAAGAACTATTAGGTGATTTCTATGGATAATGGGTTAGTATTTAAAGATAAAGATTTAGTTAACTCATTTTTAGTAGATGATTACTATATTGATTCTATTAAAGAGTTAGTTTTACCATTACATGATATGGAAGAGATGAATCTTGATTATGAGATAGAAAGACATTCTGCTTCTTATCTTGATCTATATAAGAAATATTTAAAGAGTCTTCCTATGGAGAAGAGATTAGATGTTGTTTATAAGACAAGTACACTTCCTTTTGTAGAGAATGTACGTAATATATATCGTGTATTAGGTCCTGAATTTAGTGAAGATACATTATTTGATATATTAAATAAAAATCAATTTCTTCTTGGAAAGAATTTAGATTGGATTATTACCAATTATGGATATATTGAACAAAAAGCTTATCTTTCTAATGACTTATTAAAACGTATTTATTATGATGGTCAAAAGAACTTAAAAGATAAGTTAAGTATTTATATTCAAAATAGAGAAGTTATTCCAGATAGATATGTTCAATTAGCAGTACCTCAAAATGATAAAAGTCTAGATGAATTAGATAAAAATATTAGATATATCGTATCTTATTATGGAATTAGATCACATCGTGATTTGGATTCTAAAAGAATTTTAGCTTTTGATCATACATTATTTGAGAATAAAGTATTATTTGATGATTCTTCATCTAATACAATTGATTCTCGTTTTATTCAATTTTCTCAATATGAGAAATATTTTAAGGGAGTAAAACAAGAGATAGTAGATTTATTAGATAAGATATCTTCTAATTTTCTTGATGAAATAAATGAATTATATGATTTTACTGATTATCGTAATTTTATAGAGCATATGGATGTTGTGCGTAGGTGGAATTCATATTCTAATCCTATGGAAAGAGCTAATGAATTTAAAGATGAATTTATTACTAAAATATTATTTGGTACTTTTTTTCAATCTGGTGTAGATTATCAAAAACAACATCCTGAATTAAGTTTAAAGAAAGTTATTAAAGAAGTAATGGATGGTAAAGTCCCATTACATATAAATGAAGATGCTTTAAAATTAATGGATGGAGATACTATAAAAGATATTTGTAGTAATAAACCTGATGTATTACGTTCTTTAGATAAATTTATTACTAAAAATACTGGTACAGCTAAAGGTGTTATTTATAAAGCATATATGAATTCTAGTAAGATGTTTGAAGAAGAAAATCCTTATTATGAATTTAATAATGATAGTAAAGATGTTAATGTCATAAATAATAATTTAGCATTAGAGTTTTTTAAAGATCCTTATTTTGAATTGGGTTCTTTAGAAAAGAGAGAACGTATAATAAAAGAAATGTATGATAGTATGAGAGAGTTCCCTCATTTATCTAAAAAAGATAAAGATTTTAGATTAAGGGAGATGTTTCAAACAATTCATTATTATATGGTTAATAATGAAGAATATACTATTCAAAATAGAAATCAATCTAGAGATGAAAAGAAGGATGTTAGAGAGTTAGCTCATAAGATGTTTGCTTCTAATAGTAATAAATATAATTTAATGGATAGATTATTCTATTGTGCTTATAATTCTAATCGTTTAGCACATTCAGAATATGATGTCTTAAGAAAGATTCCTATTAGAGATAATTTTGTATTTAGATATGATACATCTTGTTTTGCAGAACGTTATATGGCTGATTATAATGATTTACATCAATATGGTTTCTCTGTAGATTTTTTAAATGAAGAATTAGATAAATATTTTATTAAAAAAGATAATACAATCTTTTCTAAGTTAGATTTACCTAAAGAAGATTTTTTATCTTATGTTAAAAGTCAAGATTTATTATTTGAAAAGCCACTATATAATCTAAATGAAGATAATGTAGATAATGTTATTAAGAATCTAAAAGATGTATTGGATCTTAATAATAGTGATGATAAAGAAATTATTAATTCTAATAGAAGATTGAGAGAACAATTTAGAATTTATGCGAAAGAAGAAAATATGTTCTTTGAGTTAAAGAGATTCTTTATTGATGAAGCTGAAAGAAGAATGACTGAGATTACTGGTAAAGATATATCTTTGATGAGTGCAGATGAGAAGAGAGAATTCTTGGAATCTAATGGATATTTTATGGAGTTCCAACCTGATGATAATCATCATGATCATAGACATTTAACTATGGTTGTATATGATAAGAAATTTAATGCTCCATTCGCATTACATTATATTGCAAATAGACAAATTGATGAAGAGTTTGTAAGAAAAGAACAATTAATTACGCATACTTTTAATCATAATGGCTTAACTGAAAAAGTTAATGAAAAGAAATTTCATATGAGTGATAAAAGTGAATTAAACTCAATGTTTTTATCAGATACTTCAAAGGGTTTACAACCTTTAAGAAATGCTGCTGAAACAGAAAATATGATTAATATTTCAATGGTTCATCATTCTAATAAAACTGATCCTGATAAGTTATTAGATAAATTAGATGAGATGGATCATTTAAAGAATCTTCCTATTGAATTTGAAGATGCTTCTGATGATGTATCTAGGAGACTTAAGATAAAAGCAGATATTTTAACTAGATATCACGTGAGTAGATTATTCTTATTAGGAGACATATATTGTAATGATAATGTTAAAGTTGTTCCATTAAAGCAAGCTAATTTATTTGAAGATGAGAATAAATTAATATATAAAGATCGTAGTGTTGTTATTACGGATAGTGAGAAGAATTATTTAGAAGAGATGTTTCCTGATAAACATAATACTAATAATAATAACAATAATAATGGTCCGAAATTATAGAATAGATATTGTAGATTATATCTATTCTTTTTTGTATAATAAATCTAGGTGATATTATGGAAATAATTAGAGAAGCCAATATAGAAGATATTGAGAGGGGTTTATTAACAGTATATATTGAAGGTTATCGTTTTCATCAAAATGGAAGACCTGATATATTCAAAGATTTTACTGATTCTGAATTAAAAGAAAGATTAATAGAGGACTTTAATAGATTAGTATTTTTGGTTTTAGTATTAGATGATGAAGTGATTGGTTATTCTGCAATAGAAATTAAAGAGAGATTTACTAAAAAGTTAAATATTGATCAGTTTGTTATATTAGAAAAATATCGTGGTAAGAATTATGGTAGAAAACTTATAGATTATACAAAGAAATATGCTAAAGATAAGCAGTGTGATAGAATTGAATTAAATTGTTGGATGTTTAACACTGGTGGTTTAGAATTTTATGAGCATACAGATTTTAAAAGACAGAGAATTATATATGAAATGGATTTATAATAATATATAATTTATTTAGTTATAGAAAGGAATTATTATGATAGAGATTAAAAATGTTACTAAAAAATATGGTGATAAGAGAGCTGTAGATAATGTTTCGTTTACAGTGGAAGATGGTGATATATTTGCTTTTATTGGACATAATGGAGCAGGTAAAACAACTCTTATTAAATCAATTGTTGGAATTCATGATTTTGATGAGGGAGATATTTTAATTGATGGGATGTCCATTAAAGAAAAGCCAGTAGAGTGTAAAAAGTTAATGGCATTTGTTCCTGATAATCCAGAGACATACGAACATATGAAGGCGATTGATTATATTAACTTTATTTGTGATATGTATGAAGTTGATACTGAAACTAGAAAAAAAAGAATAGAGAAGTATTCTAAATTATTTGAAATGGAGAATAAATTAAATGATACAATTGACAGCTATTCTCATGGTATGAAACAAAAAATAGTTTTAATATCAGCACTTGCGCATGATCCTAAAATACTAATTATGGATGAACCATTTGTGGGATTAGACCCTAAAGCAGTATTCGATGTTAAAGAAGTATTAAATGAAATGGTTAAAGAAGGAAAAATAGTTTTTTATTCAACTCATATTCTTGATGTTGCAGAAAAATTATGTTCTAGAGTAGCAATCATTAAAAATGGTAAGTTAGTTAAAAGTGGTAGTATGAAAGAAATAAAAGGGGATAAATCTTTAGAAAAAGTATTTATGGAATTAGAGGAAAAATAATGAAAAAGATAATTTCTTTGTTACGTGCTTGTATGACTAGTGATATGTCTTTATTCAAAATTAATACAAAAAAGAGTAATGGTAAAAAGAATAAAGCATTAGTTGGTTTTATAGCATTATGTTTTATGTCTTCTGTTTGGTCATATGCAAATATGTTGTTTGAAAAATTAGCTCCAATGCATATGCAATTTCTTGTACTATCCATGTTTGTGTTAATTATTTCAGTTTTAACAATAATTGAGGGTATCTATAAAACAGGTTCTTTAATATTTGATTGTCGTGATGATAATTTATTATTGTCTCTTCCTTTAAAAAGAAGAACAGTTTTATTTGTTAGGGTTTTCAAATTCTATGTTTTTGAATTATTATTTAGTTTTATGTTTGTAGTTCCACTTGTTGTTGCATATTTAAGATGGGCTGAGGTAGTAGAGTGGACATTCTTTTTAACAACTTTTGTTATGTTACTTTTAGTACCTATAATACCAATTATTATTTCTTGTATTATAGGAGCTATAATGACTAGTTTATCTAGTAGATTTCATTATAAGAAAATAGCTCAAACAATTATTTCAATGTTACTATTAGTGTTTGTTTTATATATTTCTTATAGTTTAGATGATTTATTTGAATATGTTGCGAAACATGCCAATAGTGTTTTTGATTTTATTTCAAAAATATACTATCCAGCAGGTGCTTATGCTAAGTTAGTTATGGATTTTAATATTAAAGATTTAATTATATTTATCTTAGTAAATATTTCATTATTTGCATTAGCTATTTATGTATTAAGTTTATTCTATTTTAAAATTAATTCTAGAATTAAAAATGTTACTACTACTAAAAAAGTTAATATTGGTAAGTTAACAATTAAATCTACCTCCGTTAGAAGTGCTTTAATTAAAAAAGAAATTAGCACATTTATTAATGTTCCAGTATTTATTATTAATGCTGGATTTGGGTTACTTTTATATATTATTGCATGTGTAATGGTTTGTATTAAATATGATTCTTTTGTAACTATTCTTACTGATCCTAAAACATTTGATATTTCTTTAAAAACGATTAATAGTAATTTATCAGTAATTATATTTTGCTTAATAGCTTTTACTGCATTTACAACTTCTATAACTTCTTCTGTAATTAGTTTAGAAGGTAAGAATATTAATATTTTAAAAACATTACCATTAAAAGTAGAGACAGTATTAATGAGTAAGTTTTATGCAGCACTTTTAATAACAACACCAGTTATTATATTAGGAGATTTAATATTATTTATTCGATTTCCTATTTCTATAATTGATATGTTTTTATTACTTATTTTATCAATAATAGTTCCTTGTTTATCTCATTTTGTTGGGTTAATAATTAATTTAAAATATCCTAAATTAGATGCGGATAATCCTGCTGAAGTTGTTAAACAAAGTACTAGTTCATTTTTATCTGTAATGATTGGAATGATACTTATGTTTTTGACAATGTTTGTTGTATTTCATTTTATGGGTAGTATTTCTGCAACTATATTATTATTACTTGCGACTATTATATTCTTAGTTTTAGATATTATATTATTTATTTATTTAAAGAAAATAGGAACGAAAGAATTTTCTAAATTATCAGTTTAAAAAAGCAAATTATTTGCTTTTTTTTTGTTATAATAGAATTGAGGTGTTTATAATGACAGAAGAAAGAATTAAAAAGTTATTAAAAGAGCGAATTAAATATGAAGGTCTTGGTGTTTTTCTAGCAATAATGTTTATTGGTTTAATTTTTACAATATTTGGTGGTCCTTCAATGCTTATTGTATTCTTTTTTGTTGGTGTATGTTTTTATATAAATGCGGAAACTAAGACTAGAAAAGAAATTAAAGATATTGATAATGCAGTATTATTTTTAATGTATCCTGATAAAGAAGTTTTAATAAAAGTGATGGATGAGATAATTGATCATCCTGTGTTTAATGGTGGTGGTATCAGAGTTTCTGAGCACTTTATTCTATATGGTGAGCAATATGAAAATATTATTCGTTTATATGACGTAAAGGGTATTAATATTACTAAGTTAAATGATGTTTATAGTAGAGTTGATATTGAGGATAGATTTGGTCAAAAGAAAAAAATTAAAATAGAGACTCC
>AUXO017784910.1_pt1 | contig 12428 bp, 5 predicted proteins | sample 768731 | NCBI WGS metagenome assembly AUXO01 (sample SAMN02715735, study PRJNA202380) | gut metagenome | biome: sheep rumen | host: Ovis aries | place: New Zealand: Palmerston North | reverse complement strand
CTCGTGATTTACATGATGACCGCTCGCGACTACTGGCAAAGCCCGATGGAATGGGACGGTTTATAAGAACTTAGAACTTGGAACTTAGAACTTAGTGGAGTATCTAAGATCTAAGAGCGAAGCGGTCTAAGTTCTGCCTACTAAGATTTATGCAGTCTCGTTTTGCGTCTAGAATTTTTTGGCCAATATTCCTCGCGACTCTTTTGATAGCACTCCCGTTTCTGCTTTGGAACGGAAAAAATGAGAATATGAGCTATCGCGAAATGGCGTGCGTATTTGAAGAACGTGCGCCGGGCTGCCTTGATTCTGTTAGCGATTGGCATGCAGGACTTGCTTATTTCGATAGTAGTGTCGCTGCGACTCACGATACTTTGCAATCCCTAAAAAAACTGCTTTGGCAATTTTGGAATATTGAATTTGCCGGGGCGGGCGAGGCGGCGGTAGCAAAAGAATCGGTACTCCCGCTTCGCGTTCTTGCAAACAAGAAATCTGGTTGCATGGGTCTTTCGTGGCTTGCGCTCATGGTGGCGGAATCGCGTGGATTGCCTCTCGACGCCATACTCCTCCCGGGGCATGTCTTTTTGCGCTATGGGGGCGACGAAAATGCTGTGAACTTGGAACCGAACCGTCACGGCTTTTCCTATACCGATGAAGAATATCTCGATAAATACAGGAACGGCAATTGGACTGGCCTTGAATTTAAGCCTTTAGAAATGCGGCAGTTTATTGGCCTTGCTGCTTTTGATATCGGTAACTTGTACCTTGAAAACGACATTCCGCATGCGCTCACGTGGTACCGTATGGCCGAAGAATTTTTCCCAGAATATCCGGGAATTGATGTTAATCAAACCATTGCCAAAAATAGATTGCCAAATTCTATATGATTTCTTATTTTAACAGAAGATAAAAGCTTGTTTATCGGGAAAATATGCTCCCAAGACGTAGTTCTTTGTATGTGTAAAAATCTATTTTTGAGGGGAAATGCTAAAACATAATACACATACTTTTTTTGTTGAAAAGGTACTTTTTTTAGTGCCGTTTTTGCTTGTACTTTCTGGTTGTGATACTTTTTTCGGAGAGCACGTTTGGCTCAATGCGCCGGTAGAAGCCGATAATTCCCATGATGGCTTAATTGTCATCAAGGCGTCGAAGGTGAAAAATTCAAGTGGCGGAACGCTTTCTTATTTAGGGACATATGCAACTACGGCGAAGGCGAGTGAATTTCCGCAATTGCGCGCTGCCTTGAATTACGATTTTTCGATGGGCATGCATGAGGTCACCTGTGCTGAATTCAAGGACATCATGGGGACCGCTTTTGATGAACGGTGCAATGACGATGGCTCGGACTTGTTGCCTGTCACAAAAGTAACTTATTACGATGCCGTGCTCTACGCCAATGAACGCAGCAAGCGCGAAGGCTATGATACGGCCTACTCGTACACGTCAACGACTTTCGATGCCAGCGGAAATTGTATTTCGATGGAAGGCCTTGTATTTCAGCCGGAAGCTGAAGCTTATCGATTGCCAACGGAGGCAGAATGGCTCATGGCGGCTGATCGTGACTGGAATCCCTCTTATGAATGGAACGCTTTGAATTCAGGATTTGAACCGAAAAACGTTTGCTCGTATCCGCGCATGCACGGCGATTTTTGCGATATGGCTGGAAACGTCAAGGAATGGGTTTCTGACTGGTTTGGCTACTTTAAGGATACAACGGTCACGAATTTCGTCGGTGCTCCGGATGGTGGGGTTCTGGGGGAGCGCATCATTAAAGGCGGCAGTTACCGTAATGACCCGAGTTCCATCAAGCTTTATAACCGTGGCGATGTTTATATTGTGACCTCGGCTTCGAAGTCGGAATATTTGGGTTTCCGCATTGCGTTTGGCAAAATACCAGATGCAATCTGGATGGGACATGATGGAAAAGCGCGCGGCAGCCGAATCATCCCGATGGCAAGCGCTACCGCCGTCAAGAATAACCTCGAGACTTATCGCACAAAGCTAGTCTTTAGAAACGATGTCTCGGGCAACCTCGCGTATGTCGATTACGTGAACGGAACGCTTACAGTCACTGAAATTGTGGATTCTCTGGATTCCTATCATCCTGATATTTCCCCAGATGGGAGGTTCGTTGCTTTTTGTACGGGCATGGAAGGTGTTTCGGGAAAATCTGAAGCGTACATCCGTCCGCTTTCCATAACAAAGTCAAAGCCTTTAAAGATAAAAGCCAAAGGAAATGTTTCGATACCGCGCTGGCATGTGCTTGAAAATGGCGATACTGTAATTGTCTATGTGTCCGATGCCGGGAACAACAAGGATGAAGCCGTTTTCAAGTCTAAGAGCACGTGGCAAGTGAAGTATGCGAATGGCCGTTTTGGAACTCCGCAGAAACTTTTTGATGGCGCATACCATGGCGGTATTTCAAGCGACAATAAACTTGCAGTGACTGGAGCTAGGCTATTGCGAGCTCGAATCGCCACTTCTGGTGGAACACTTGCAAATGGACGAGATACTGTATGGTACAATGGAGAACAGGCATGTAATGTTTCTCTTGCAAATGACGGCTCTAAGCGTGTTGCTTTCCTCGATTTTGGCGGAAAGACGGGTATAGAGTTTGTGGGTGAAAGCTATGGGACGCACGAACGCCTGTTGATTGCCGATAGCATGGGCCGTTTGGTGAAAGCCATTGCGTCTCCTGAAGGCTATAGTTTTGACCATGCGGAGTGGGCGCTGAATTATGCAAGCGCAGATTCCGATGGCGGTTTTATTGTCGCAACGCTTACGAATGCCAATGGCGCACATGCCAAAATTGTCCTTGTGAACGTGAAGGATGGTTCCATCTTGGATTTGGTCGAAGGCGATGAACTATGGCATCCGAGTATTTGGCGTAAAAAGATTGACATTCCTGAGAAAAATAAGCTGGATATTGACAGTGCCGGCGTTTACTTGCGCCCGTATGACAAGTGGGAAAGCGTTATTATGCGCTACAAGATGGAACTCCTTTGGAAGTACCGCGATTCAGCAAATGTGGCAATATTAGGGTCTTCTCGCCCGATGTTTGGCGTGTCGCCATCTCAGTTCGACAAAAAGTTCTTTGCCGTGAATTTTGGACAAACTCCAAATTCCATTTATATGTCCAGGGATTTTTTGAACTACTACATCTTTAAGCACATGAAAAAGCTTAAATACATTGTGGTGTCACTGGATATTGATTTTTGGAATAAAGTAGATGGCCCTGATGGGGATAACTTCTTTTTGACGGATGCTGAAAATTATCCGGGATATATTTATGACCGTAACCATGACTATTGGGAAAAGGGGTACCCGGAGGGGTTGCTCGAATTGACAGAAAACGCTGTTGGCTCGTCAGAAGAAAACCACTACATGAAGGATAAAGGCCGTTACTTGAATGCCGTGTGCCATTCGTGGCGTGACGAACCTCAAATTGAACAAGACAGTACATGTTTTGATGAACATCGCGACTTGATTGACGATAGCAAGAATGCACTTCTCACTATTGTCAAGGAGGCGGCGAAACGCGATATTCGCGTAGTGGGACTCATATTCCCGCAGAGCCCTGCGTATGCAAAGACTGGGGCGTTTGGACGTTATGGCATGCGTCGTAGCACGGCGCAAAAATTGATTCGTGAACTAGAAGCCCTGAACAAGGAATATCCGAATTTTGTTGTTATGGACGAAAATAAAATGGGGGATCATGATTACACCGACTTGATGGCTGTTGACGAAGACCATCTGTGTAACGGGGGAAGCATGATTTTAACTTCTAGACTGAATGACTTTTTATTATCATGGGAGGCAAAAAAATGAAAGACAAAGTACTGATAAATTTAGGGAGCTTTGCTTTTTTGGCCTTGGCCCTAATCCTGCTAAACTCCTGTAGTGAAGACGATGATTCACCTTCCTCAGGAGAAATACGCAACTATGTCACAAGCGTTGATGGGTTTGTACATGTCGCAGCTAAAGGAAAGTCAACATATTTAGGTTCTAATTTGGGAGGGGTTCGCCAAAGTGAAACGCCTCAGATGGAGGCGTTTTTCACGTATGACTTCTATATTGGCGAAACCGAGGTGACCTGCGGTGAATTCAACGCCTTGCTTAGATCTGCTGATGTTAAGTGCAATGGCAAGTACAACGATGAAAGCCCTATAACGAACGTTACGTTTTACGATGCGGTTTTGTTTGCAAATGCCAAAAGCAAAAAGGAAAATCTCGATACCGTTTATTCTTACACGAGTGCATCCTTTGACGCCTCTGGCAGTTGCGAAAACTTGACGGGACTTGCTTTTCATGAAAAAGTCAAGGGCTACCGCTTGCCAACCGAAGCAGAATGGATTTATGTGGCAAGCCAGGGATGGAATCCGGAAAAAGGCTGGAATAGTGTCAATTCCGATTTTAAGTTTCACGATGTGGCGACTTCGCCTGCAAATAATCTTGGCGTGTATGACATGGCTGGGAATGTCCTTGAATGGGTGAACGATTGGCTAACGTATTTTAAAAACGCACCAGTGACCAACTTTGTCGGGGGTGCCGATGAAGGAAGTCTTGGGGAACGCGTTGTCAAGGGTGGCAGTTACAGGGATTTGCCTTCGGCAACGACTTTGCATAGCCGAAGTGATGTGTACACGGTGACTAGTTCGGCAAAAGGCGACTATCTTGGTTTTCGCTTGGCGCTAGGAGAAATTCCAAATGCGATATGGCTTGACGAAAGCGGAACGGAAAAGGAATCCATTGTCAATTCGCAAGTTGATTTTCTAGAAATGAAACACTTGACGGGAACGTTTGAAACAAAGCTCGTGTTCCGCAATGATGTGACAAATAAATTGTCCTTTATTGACTTTGGAAGTGGAGTCACCTCCGTTATTGAAATTGAAGGAACGCAAAAGGCATATCATCCGGATGTCTCTCCAGATGGAAAGCGCGTGGCGTATTGCACGGGGGTTGAGGGTGTTAATGTGTCGTCCAGTGTTTATGTGCGCAACTTGGATGCGAGCGGCTCTGGTCTTGTCAAGCTTGATGTTGAAAATGCCGCCATCCCTCGCTGGCACGTACTTGATAATGGCGATACGGCGATAGTTTATGTGTCCAGTGCCGCGAACAATAAGGAAAGTTCAGCATTTGCATCGACAAGCACGTGGCAGGTGCCTTTTAAAAATGGCAAGTTTGGCAAGCCCAAAAAGCTTTTTGACGGTGCTTATCATGGCGGTGTGAGCCCTTCAAAAAAACTTGCGGTTACAGGGGCTAGGCTCTTGCGTGCTCGTGTTGCTCCAAGCGGGAAAACGGTTGCCAACGGGACGGACACGGTGTGGTATGGTGGGGAACAGGCTTGTAATGCCTCTTTGGCAAATGATGGAAGCGATAGGACTTTGTTTCTTGATTTTGGCGGAAAGACCGGTGCCAAATTTGTAGGCGAGACTTACCGTACGCACGAAAGGCTCCTTGTTGCCGATGACAAAGGACGACTTGTACAAAGCATTGCCTCGCCGAAGGGGTATACGTTTGACCATTCGGAATGGGTTTTAGGCGGCTCGAATTACGCTGTTGCAACGCTTGCAAACGCAAGTGGTGCTCATGAAAAAATTGTATTGATTAACTTGTCTGATAGTACGGTGAAAACGCTTGTTGAAGGGGAAGAACTTTGGCACCCTTGTCTCTGGCATTCTAGGAGCAATTACAATAGCAAGGACCTGGACACGGATAGTGCGGGTGTATATTACCTGCCCAGTGCTTATTACAGTGCCTTGGAACTTCGCGTAAAAATGCAGCGTTTCTGGGAAAATCGTGACGAAATTACGGCTGTTGCGCTTGGCTCGTCTCGAACAATGTTTGCGCTTCATGATAAAAGCATCAAGTCGTACAATATGCTGAATATGGCGTTTTCTGCAGGGCAGATGACCGGAATCTCTTATCTGTTTGTCAATTACGTGATGAACCACTTGAAAAACTTAAAAGTTCTTGTCCTTGAAATGTCGCCAGACTTTTTGTGGTATCACGGGTATGGAACTTGGACGGGTGTTATTTACGAAAGAGTGCCTGGCTTTAAGTACGATGAAAATCACAATTTCTGGGTCGATGGTTTGCCGGAACACTTTATCGATGCCGCAAAGGTGACTCCGCGTCCTGAAACGGCGCTACAGCATCCTTATACGCTAGAAGATTTCTTGCTGCCGGATATTTTTTGGGGAACGCCCCTGATTACAAGGGATACTATGGAAGCGGAAATGGATTCCCCAATCTATGAGGAAAACTTTAAGTGTTTCAAGGCCATTGTCGATATTGCTCGCCAAAACGGAATCAAGGTAGTCGTGGCCGTTTATCCGCAACATCCAGGCTATGCCTTTACAGGCTCGTTTGGCGTGTATGGCCCAAGACGTAGCTATGCCTATGCCATTATTGATTCTGTAAAGAAGATGGATGTGGTCCTCTTCGATGAAAATAAGTTTGGTGCCCATGATTACACGGATAATATGGCGTACAACGTAGATCATTTGAGTACTTCTGGAGCAATGCAATTTACGCAAAGGTTAGACTTGCTGTTGTCAAAACTAGGTGAAAACTAGGAGATGCATTAGGGGAGCGCAATATGAAATGGATGCTTGTTCTTGTAATCGCTTTATTATACGCTTGTACCGAATCCAACAGTTCAGCGGTCCTGAATGAAGAATTTGTAAATACAGTAGAGGATTCACTTTCGGGAATGCTGCGTGTTTCGCACAATTTTAATTCTATAGTGCGTTTGGGAACAAACGATGCTAGGGCGAAATCTAACGAAAAACCTGAACTGAGGGTCAAGCTGGACTATGATTTTTCCATCGGAAAAACAGAGGTGACGTGTCGCGAGTTCAATAAACTCATGAAACATGCCAGTGGGCTTGAAGTTGATTGCGATGATGATTTGTATCCAGCGACAGATTTGACTTATTACGATGCTGTACTTTTTGCAAATGAACGGAGCAAGGCGGAGGGGCTAGATACGGTCTATACCTATGTCAATGCCCAGTTCGACGCAGAAAAGCATTGTACGAATCTCGTCGGATTTGTTTTTCATCCTGAATTAAAAGGCTATCGCCTCCCGACTGAAACCGAGTGGGTGTTGGTTGCGCGTTCTTCATGGAAGTCTGCTAGTGGCTGGGTCTCCGAAAATTCAGATTACAAGCTCCATAAAGTGTGCAGCAAGACTGACAAAGAGTCCGCAATATGCGATATGTATGGAAACGCTTTGGAATGGGTGAATGACTGGAATGGAAATTTTCAAGATACACTTTTAACAAACTATGTTGGAGCTCCTGATGGTGGCGCTTTGGGAATGCGTGTTGTAAAAGGCGGTTGCTACCGTAATTCCGCAAGTACAATTAATTTGTATAATCGCGGGGATGTCTATACGGTAACGTCTTCGACTCGTGCCGATTACGTCGGCTTTAGGCTTGCTTTTGGCGTGATTCCCAATGCCGTGTGGATGAATGCAAATGGAAGTGTTGCTACAAGTCGTATTCTACCCCTTGCCAATTCGACGATTATCCGTTCGCAGGCCGGGACTTTTAAGGTGAAAGTCGCATTCCGCAATGACCTTACTGGCAATTTGGCGTATGTAGATTTTTCGAGCGGCTCGCCATCGGTTGTCGAAATCGAGGATTCCATTGATGTGTATCATCCTGAAATTTCGCCTAACGGAAAGAAGGTGGCGTTCTGTACAAATATTGAAGGAATACCTGGAAATTCAGCTCTTTATGTGCGCGATTTGAACGCAGAGGGCTCCAATCTTGTAAAGCTTGATGTCGAAAGTGCCGCAATTCCGCGTTGGCGCGTCATTGGCGACGATACGGTTATCGTATATGTGACAGATGCCGGCAACAACAAAGATGAATCGTCGTTCAAGAAAGCTTCGACATGGCAAGTGAAATTTGCAAATGGAAAATTCGGTACTCCCCAAAAACTGTTTGACGGGGCGTATCATGGCGGAATCAGCTACGATGACAAGCTTGCTGTTTCTGGTGCAAGGCTTTTGCGTGCTCGTATTGCAAAGACTGGCTCAACCGTTATGGATAAAGCCGTTGATACGGTGTGGTACCAGTACAATGGCGAGGCAGAGCAGGCCTGTAATGCATCGCTTGCTAGGGATAGTAGCAAACGAACGCTGTTCCTTGATTTTGGCGGTAAGACTGGACGTGAATTTGTAAAAAATACCTACGCTGTGCACGAACTGTTGCTTGTCGTGGATTCAACAGGCCGGTTGATCCATTCGGTTGCTGCACCGGAAGGCTTTGCATTTGATCATAGTGAATGGGCGTCAGGAACAAGCCATATAGCCGTGGCGACGCTTACAAATGTGAGTGGTGCGCATTCAAAGATTGTCCTTGTGAATTTATTTGATGGAAGTATTGTTGATCTTGTCGAAGGCGATGAATTGTGGCATCCGTCCATGTGGATCAAAAGTGATTTTTATATGAACGATGATATGCTACTTGATCTCGACAGCGCTGGCGTCTATTTTTACGAAGGACAGGACTGGACTTACGTGACGCTAGGCTACAAGATGTCGCTTTTGTGGAAGTATCGCAATGATGTCGAAATTTTGTGCGTTGGAAGTTCTAGAATGGAAAATGGCGTTATGGCAGCGGCGCTATCATCGGGTTATGGCCTGAATATGGGGTATTCGGGGAACGATATGAACGCCTCCCTGTTTATTGCACAGCATTATGGCTTGAATCACTTGAAAAAATTGAAAGTCATCGTAGTCTCTCTTGACCTTGACTTGTGGATAAATTCTACGGAATATACAGTCATGATGATTTCTAAAACACCTGGATTTATGTACGATGTGAACCATGGCTTTTGGACCACTGGCTTGCCTGATGGATTTTTGGAGGCTGTAGAACAGTCCTCTGAACATTCGGAATATGCCAAAAAGTTTTATGAAGACTCCCGAGGATTTTTTAGCGACGAGGGGACCGGCTGGGGAACCGCTACAGTAGATGTGGATTCTAACTGGAACGGCGAAATTGGAGAACAGAAGGTGGCGTGGAATACGCAACGCCTGAAGGATTTTTTGGCATTGACAGAGCCTTTGGGGATAAAAGTTGTCGGTGTGCATTTCCCTTTAAATCCGGGATATCGCGATACTGGGTCTTGGGGACGCTATGGGCCAAAGCGTTCTATCGCCATGCAAATCCTTGATTCGCTGAGCAAGTTCCAGAAGCGATATCCGCATTTCCACATATTCGACGAAAATAAGGGCGGTGCGCATGACTATCCAGATGAGTGTGCGTTAAATACGGACCATTTGAGCATCCAAGGGGCTGCTAAACTCACGAAACGTCTAGATTCGCTGTTAGGCTCATTGAAGTAATTGCTATTTTCTTTGATTATGTTCAAGGCTCTTTTGGCGTTATTTATTTGTGTTTTGGTTTCGTGTTCGGATTCTGGCAGTACTTCGTCTGTGGTGGATTCGAATACGCCTGTTTCAGTGGACTCTTTAGCTGGAATGGTGCTTGTAAACGCGCAAAAGAAAGAGGTTCAGCTGGGTACGGACAATCCTTTTGCGAAGGCGATTGAACGTCCGCAAATGACCGTGACATTTGACTACAGGTATTCTTTGGGTAAACATGAAGTGACCTGTGGTGAGTTTAATTCGCTAATGAAACCTTCATTTGGCCTTTCGCTGAAATGCTCTAGCGACAAAATCCCGGCAACGGATGTGACCTATTATGATGCCGTTCTTTTTGCAAACGAGCGCAGCAAGGACGAAGGTCTAGACACGTCGTACACTTACGTAAAAGCACAATTTGATAATGAAAAGCACTGTATAAATTTGGAGGGCTTTGCTTTCCATCCTGAATCAAAAGCGTTTCGTTTGCCGACAGAAGCGGAATGGGTTTTGGTTGCGAAGAATTATTGGAATGCAGAAAAAAGCTGGACTTCTGAAAATTCGGAGTACAAGCTGCATGAAGTCTGTGCTAAATCGAATTCAGAAACGGATGTTTGCGACATGCTCGGAAATGCCATGGAATGGGTCAATGACTGGCTCGGTAATTTTCGCGATACGACTGTTGCAAACTATGTGGGCGCTCCCGATGCAGGCTCCTTGAGGATGCGTATTGTCAAAGGCGGCTCTTTTAGAAATGCGGTAACGTCTATTGAACTGTATAATCGTGGCGATGTATATACAGTGACGTCGTCAACGCGCAAGGACTACATTGGATTCCGTTTGGCGTTTGGTGCAATTCCCGAGGCCACGTGGATTGACGCCGGTGGCAGAGTCGTGGAATCCCGGATTGTTCCGTTGACATCGACTATGACTATACGCTCGTTGCTTGGTTCTTACGAGGCTAAGCTTGCGTTTCGCAACGATGTTACAGGGAATCTGGCCTATATTGACTATCTGAGCGGTTCTCCGCTGGTTCGTGAAATTGCAGATTCGCTAGATGTTTATCACCCTGATATTTCGCCAGATGGTAAAAAAGTGGCGTTCTGTACAGGGTTGGAAGGCGTTGCTGGAAGTTCGGAACTTTATGTGCGTAACTTGAATGCTGAGGGCTCCAATCTTGTAAAGCTGAACGTCAAAAGCGCTGCAATCCCACGCTGGCGAGTCATTGGCGTAGATACGGTGATTGTGTATGTGAGTGATGCCGGAAACAATAAGGACGAGTCTTCGTTCAAGGCTGCATCGACATGGCAAGTGAAATTTGCAAATGGCAAGTTTGGCGAACCCGTTAAGTTGTTTGATGGCGCATATCATGGTGGCATTAGCGGTGATGATAAACTTGCGGTTTCTGGCTCAACTCGTTTGCGTGCACGAATCGCAAAATCGGGTTCTACCGTTATGGAAAAAGCGAGTGATACTGTATGGTATAAGTACGAAGGCGATTCAGAACAAGCTTGTAACGCCTCGCTCTCGAAAGACAGTAGCAAGCGTACGTTATTCCTTGATTTTGGCGGAAAGACTGGTGCTCGATTTGTCGGTTCGCATTATGGAACGCATGAACGTTTGCTAGTGGTGGATTCGACAGGAACGCTTGTACAGACTGTTGCTTCACCGGAAAATTATGCTTTTGATCATAGCGAGTGGGTTATCGGGAAAAATAATAAAGCTGTTGCGACCCTTACGAATGCGGAAGGCGCGCACCGCAATATTGTGCTTGTTGACTTGTCTGATAGTTCCATTACAAAACTTGCTGAAGGCGATGAACTGTGGCATCCGTGTCTGTGGGTGAAAAACGAAGAGTCTCTTAGCGATATTGACCTCGATCTTGATAGCGCTGGTGTTTATTTTGTTGAAGGTCAAGATGGAACGCACGAATCTATAGGTATTAAGCTCACGATTATGTGGAAACATAAAAATGAGGTGGATATCTTATGTGTTGGCAGCTCTAGAGTCGAAAAGGGGATTGCCGTAACAGAGATGAAGTCTGGATTTGCAACAAACATTGGCCACATGGGCAACGACTTGAATGCTACGCTCTATGTTGCGGAAAATTACGGTGTGAATCATCTAAAAAAACTGAAATACATTGTATTGTCGGTGGATATAGATCTGTGGCTTAGCAAGACGGATTTTTCGGATATGATTTTCACAAATACGCCAGGATATGTATATGATGCAAATCATAATTTTTGGAAAGATAATTTGCCGGAGTATTTTGCAGATGTTGTAGAAAATGCGGCTAACTATTCCGAGTCGGCTAAATCGAATTTTGTAAAAACCCGTGGATTCTATAGCGATGAAGGTGTTGAATGGGGAGCGCCCCTGGTGGAAGTCGATTCCAATTGGTCGAAAAAGCAAGTACAAAATATTGCATGGAATTTGAATTTGCTTGAAAAGTTTATCATCAAAATGGATTCCTTGAATTTGAAAGTTGTTGGTGTTATTTTCCCGCAAAATCCGCGTTACCGCGAAACCGGTTCCTGGGGACGCTATGGTCCTAGACATTCATTAGCGGCTGAAGCGATGGAATCTTTGAAGAATATGGATAGCAAGTATTCAAATTTTGTCTTGATGGATGAAAATAAAGATGGCAATCACGATTATTCAGACGAAGATGCTCTAAATACAGACCATCTTAGCCTTCAGGGGGCGTCCAAATTGACGAAACGCCTTGATTCCTTAATAAAATCACTGAAGTAGACCTCTTTTGTAGTGTATTTGTAAAAATCTAGAATGATGTAACTTTGTAAATTGTAAATGAGACTATGTCTAAGGGAGATTTTTGTATGAAAAAGCTTTTTTTGTTAGCTGCTTTGCCACTGGCTCTTTTGGTATCCTGTTCGGATTCTCCGACTCAGACCGAAATGGGTTCGTCACTTGTTTGCAGTTTACAAGAAAACTGTAAGGGTGTTTCTTTGCAGGATGGCTTTGCTCTAATCAAGTCTTCTGGAAAGTATGCGGAACTAGGGACGAATGTCAAGTCCGCTCC
>AUXO016131484.1_pt1 | contig 12428 bp, 19 predicted proteins | sample 768731 | NCBI WGS metagenome assembly AUXO01 (sample SAMN02715735, study PRJNA202380) | gut metagenome | biome: sheep rumen | host: Ovis aries | place: New Zealand: Palmerston North | reverse complement strand
ACTGAATACAAATCTAGATACAAACTTGACGTAAGAAAGTGCTACGAAATGCTTCGTGAAAAAGACTTAATAGATGAGTGATGAAAATTTATCCAAAAATAGTTGACACGTTTTCATTGGAATCTATATATAAATGTCCAGAAGTCTTGTTCAACGGTGTCAATTCAGACAAACGTAAAAAGATAGAGTTCTATAACGAAAATGGACATTTTGTTGGTGGGGTAAGCATAATGATTGAAAAGTTTGATTTTTTCTTCACTTCGATGTTTCTTACCAATATCAAAATTCCATTATCCAAATATTGTATGTATATTGAGGCATTTGAAGTGTCAATAAAATTAAAACATCAAGGATACGGTAGATTGATGATAGAGTGTATAGAAAAAACTCTAGAAAAAACTCCAGTAGATTACATTATCTTACAGCATCGTGACGAAGAAGATGACTACGGAATCTCAAAAAAATTTTGGGAACAAATGGATTACAATCATTCTGATAATGAACATTATATGATAAAAAAACTAAAATAAAAATAACATGGGAACAATTAAAACAAAAATAACACTTGAAAATAAAGATTTGAAACTATTCAATGAATTTGAATTATCCGATGTAGAAGTTTTCATAGAATTTGAAACTTCAGATGGGAAACACTATACAGATAAAGCACTTGCTGAAAAACATCAAAAAGAGCTCGACACGTACAACGACAATTCAAATTCTGTGAAAGATGTTCAAATTTCAAAAGATACCATCAAACAATATTTTTATCAGATGAAATGTGCAGAATGTCCTTTCGGAAAAGAATTTCGAGACATGGAAGAGAGGGTTCGTCGTCATACAACAAGCACTTTTACTCTCTGTTCGATAATCACTTTATAAAAGGAGGTTGAAGTGTTATTTGTAATTATTATAGTATTATTATTAGCGACAACCTTCTACCTATTAAACTTAAAAAGAAAGAACGACAAAGTTTGGACTGAGATTTTCAAAAACATTGAAAATATTAAGTATATTGGTAGAAAAGGTGACTATAATATATTTGAATTAAAAACTATTAGGTATAATTTGAATATATTATACAAACCAAGTTACACGACTCCGGATTTAAAAGTATTGGATAAAGATACTGGAAAATTTTTAAAAATATCAAAAAACAGTTGGAATATAACACCATATTTAAAATGAGACAGAAACACAATATTCATAGAATTCTTTGCAACTTTGTTGCAGCAAACGGTCCACAAAGATGGAGTGACCTTCATCAGTTGGTCCTTATGATAGCCGGACGTAATCTCAATGAGGAACATTGGGGTATTTCATATCTAGACAACGTGTCTTCAAATTCGGTATTATTCCCGAAGGAACACGACAGTCGCTATCTATTCAAGGGTGATGATGGTCTTTATCACATCTCTAACGAGAACAGCACAAATGACTAAAGAAGAAAAACAAGAACTCTATAAACCAAAATGGTATGATTTATTCGAAAACGGAATATACGTCTGTACTTTCGAATCACACTCTGAGGCCAAAAGAGTAAAACATCAGAAGATAAAGGAATCTTATCAAGATTGCTCTGACGATGTGTATGAAATAAAACCACATAAAGAATAATGTCAAACTTTTTTACATCAGAATCTGTTTCATCTGGTCATCCGGACAAGGTTGCTGACCAAATATCGGATGCAATACTTGATGAAATGTTGAAACAAGACAAAAACGCCCACGTGGCTTGTGAAACACTCGTGACAACAGGTCTCGCCATAGTCTCCGGTGAAGTAACTACAACCAGTTATGTCGATATACAGAAAACTGTAAGAGACACAATCATAGACATCGGATATGACAACGGAGACCTCTACTTCGACGGACATTCATGTGCCGTCATAAACACAATACACGAGCAGTCACCAGACATCGCCATGGGTGTAAACAAACCAAACCAAGGTGCCGGAGACCAAGGTATAATGTTCGGATATGCTATCAAGGATGGAATAGAGTATATGCCACTTGAGATAATGTTATCACATAAACTTCTCCAAACAATGGAGATATTGAGACGTAACTATCCAGAAATCGGATTACGCCCAGATGCAAAATCACAAGTCACAATAGAATATGACGATAACAACAAACCTGTAAAAATTGATACAATTATAATCTCCCAACAACATTCTCCTAAACTTTCTATTGAAAGTCTCGGAGAATGGATACAAGAAGCAATTCTTATTGTACGAAGGGATGTACCATCTTTGGTATCAGACCTTTTCGATGATTATAAATTGTATATAAACCCAACCGGTAGATTCGTTATAGGTGGTCCTCATGGTGATACTGGATTAACTGGTCGTAAAATTATCGTCGACACCTATGGTGGTAGATGCCCTCATGGTGGGGGAGCGTTCTCAGGTAAAGACCCATCCAAAGTAGATAGAAGTGCTGCATACTTTTGCAGATATATCGCCAAGAACCTTGTCGCTGCCGGAATTGCAGACGAGGTTACAATCCAAGTGTCGTATGCAATCGGCATAGCACAACCCATCTCAATCTTTGTGAATACCAATGGAACATGTAACATCGGTTTGAGTGATGAAGAGATTGCAGACAGACTTCGTAAGAATTTAGATTTCACACCAAAAGGTATCATCGAGAAACTACAACTTCTCAATCCAATCTATCTTGAGACTGCAAAGTACGGTCACTTCGGAAGAAAAAGTTATGTAAAAAACGGAATAAAATACTTCCCTTGGGAAGACCTAGACCTCATTGAAAAAATGAAAGATATTTTCGAAATCAAATAAATTATGGAAGATGGAATTATAACAGAGATAAGAAAAAGAAATCTTTTACATACAAACATAGACTTGGACGGTTTTTTGTCAACAGCATTAATAACTAAAGCATTTCCGGAAACAAAATATAACGTTGTAGGGTTCAACTCTTCAAACGATAAGATATATTATCTAAAAGACAAAAGTTTAATCAAAATAGACGACTTGATTTATGTCGATTATTATGTGATAAGAAGAAACAACAGACAATTTGTGTGTTTAGACCAACACATAATAGATTTTATTGACATAAACAACGACCCGCTGATGTTTAACCCGAATCGTGACTTCGGCATAACACAAAAAACCTTTACACAAAAATTTCCTTACAGCACATTCATATATCTCCTATATTCTTTCGAAAAGAACAACATTGTGTTTAATGACATAGACTTGAACTGTGTTATAAAAAATGAAATGACACTTCTGGACTTAATATATCGTGGTGATGGTATATTGAGATGTTTCAATATGTATATGTCTAATGCAATCGATTGGATTGAGAGGATGAAAAAAGACTTGCCTGAAAATTCACTATGTAAAAAAATATTCGACATGTTGTATATCAACGGAACAAATTTGATTGATGTCGAAACAAGATTTGCAAACATAGAAAGCACATTGAAAGACAATTACTCAACAACGACTACACACAATGAAGGATATGTTGCAATAAACAACGGAATGTTTTCTCTGATGAGTGACATTTATAAAGTATTCAATATTCAAATAAATTTTGGAAAAAAAAGTGAATACAAGCAAGAGATTATCTTACCATACACTTGTAGTGAAAAAAGATATTTCAATAGAATAATAAATGATGACAAAATAATTAATTTTGTCTTCACAAATTATGAAAGACTTAACTTCCAAACAACGAAACAAAACAAAGAATATTTCGAAAAAACATACGGGAGAAATATAAAATTGAGAAAATAATTTTTTTTCAAAAAAAAATAATAGTATCTTTGAAAAAAAAAGATATGAGTACAGTACAGTTTAGATGGAAAGATTATGAAAATAACACCAGAATTGTCGGTCAGTTTGAAACCGATTGGGTATTTAAAAAAGGCGAACTCTTCAACTTTTGGGGTGGTCTTAATGAGGTAGTAGATATACGTGTTGATTTTGAGCTTGACCAAAACAAACTCGAAGATATACAAATAGTCACAGTCATTCCTTATTGGACTCAAAACGAACTAAATTTGACTCCTGAGTTAATTTGGAAAGATTCAGCAATCATAAAATGAAAAACATTAAAAGAAGACATAAGAAAACCTCATATCTACATAGAGTGTGGCGGAGTGAGATTGTGGATATAATGGATGCTTCCAACATTTCAAGGATGCACCTAGGTCTCGACCCACTTCCATATCTATGGTACAAGAAAACCGTTCAGTTGGGAAGAGCCGGTATGATGAAGTTTCTCGACGAAGAAAAGGCTGGGGTCATTCTTGCCTATCTTAATGCAACGAGAAAACAACGCCGAGAAACACCAATGTTTCACAAATGTTATATGACTATTCTCAGTATTCTGAGACTAAAGTTGAAAAATGAAAAATTACTAGAAAAAGTAAAATATATATAATGAAACAATTAAGTGCCGGATTTCTTATAAAGACACCGATTGGATATCTCCAATGTCACCCTACGGCAAAACCCATAGAAAATGGTTTTTGGGATATTCCCAAAGGTCATGTAGAAGATGGTGAAGACCCGTTTGAGACAGCATGTCGTGAATTGAAAGAAGAGACTGGTCTGGAGTATAAAGACTTGAATGTTAAATTCTTTAAAGATTGTGGAAGACAAAAGTACAATCAGAATAAAGACCTCCACATCTTCTATATAGAACTTGAAGATACACCTGACTTAAAGAAGATGAAATGTACATCAACATTCGTCGACAACTACGGAAACACCTTGACCGAAATGGATGGATTCACATACGGACTAACCTTGGACAGGTACTTTCCAAATATGAGAAAGACACTCAAAAATATTTTAATTAATCAAATACAATAAGACAATGACATTTGAAGATATAAGAAATAGAGGACTTCTTCTCTTTGAATATGTGAGAGGAAGTCAACTATATAATACAAATCTTAAAGATGGAAGTGAAGATATAGATACTGGTGGTGTTTATATCATGGACAACAATTTCGATTTTGATTTCGAAGATGAAGTCTCCGATGAGAAGAACGACAACAAATGGTGGGAACTCGGAAAATTCATGAAACTTGCCATGAACGCCAACCCAGCAGTACTCGAGGCATTTTTCGTCCCAGATGATAAAATTCTATATGAGCATCCGTTATTCAAGGAACTTATCAGAAGTAAAGGTTCCAAATTTTTGACGAAGAAGTGTTTCAAACCATTCGGTGAATACGCTTCATCTCAGATAAGGAAAGCTCGTGGACAGGAAAAAAAAATCCATTGGGATATGGAGAACATGGAGAGAAAGACTCCACTCGATTTTTGTTTCACCTTTGATGGTCGTCAAGGAAGTATAAATATCCAAGATTGGCTCAAAAGAAACGGTCTTCGTCAAGATTGCTGTGGTCTTACAAACCTCACGAACATGAAAGACTGTTACTTGATGTACTACGACTTCGCCCAACATCTAAGACTAACCAATTCCGATATGAGTGATGAGATAAACAAGCAAACCAGTTTTGGTAAATCTGCAGTTTCTCATTTTATGGATAGGTTTCAAAAACAGACCGAATACATTGACATAGTCGACTATGTCGTAAAGATGACAGAAAAACCTTTCGGAGGTCATTGTGGAATCATCAACAACGACGGAACGTCGAACACCGTCAGACTTTGTTCAACACAAAAAGAAGAAGAACCAATCTGCATGATGACATACAATGCCGACGGATACGGCACACACTGTCGGAAGTACAAAGAGTATGAGGAGTGGAAGAAGAAACGTAACAAGGCACGTTACGAATCTAATATGGCTGCCGAAAAACAAGAAGACCCAGAATACAAGTACGATGTCAAGAATATGTACCATTGTTTTCGAAATGTGGCAATGTGCATTGAGATAGCACAAGGTAAGGGACTCTTACTCGACAGGACCGACATAGACCGTGACTTCCTACTCGATGTCCGGAGACGTAAATTTAAGTATTCTGAACTTGACTCACATCTATCGGACATGGTGAAAAGGATGGAGACCGAATGTAAAAATTCTACCATCAGTGATTCTGTCGATGAAAATTGGGTAAAAAATATCACAAAATATTTTCGAAACATCTTTTTCAAGAGAAAGAGGGTGGAAGATATTGAAAAGTCAAAGAACAACTTCTATGACTCACAAAAAAGAAATGCAGACTTCATGTTGAAAAATCTTACATTCTTTATCCAAAGATTTAAAATATCTCCGGAAAACGTGATGGTCACTGGAAGTATCGCCCTCTTGAAACAAGGACTTCTTCCAGTTGGAAGATTTATTCACGACATCGATATTGTAATAAAAGGTGACGAAGAACTTGAAAATAAACTAAGTGTGTTTACTGAGATGTATGGTGGAACTGAAAAATTCAAGTTTTCTCAAGAACCCGAGAAAAAAATTCCACACGTCAAGCACAAACCCTATATATTCCCATATAACAATATCGAGTTTAACATATGGGTGCAAGAACCTAATTCAGAATTTGACAGTGAATTGAAATGTTCTGAAGGTTTCCACATCGCCAATGTAAAACACATCTTCGATGCCAAGAAGTCATACGGTCGTCTAAAAGATGTAAACGATTTGATTGAAACTACCAATATTATTATCGGTGACTCTAATTCGTATGAGAAACGATTTGACGAAAACGGAACATATTAATTGCTGTAAACTTTTATTTTAAACCCTCGTCGTGGAAAGGTTTCAAACGTCAATGTCATAAAGGATTGTGGAGGATATTGGGAGAATTTCAAAAAGATTATAGAGTCAATTCCAAAGTGGAATCCTGGTTCGGTGGAAGAAAAACCAGTAAAATGTTTTGTCGGTTTATCAATCACTTTAAACATAAAATAAAATGAAAAAGATTTTTTTAATATCAATGCTTATATCCATCCTTTGTGTGTCATGTATGGCAAAGGAGGAATACCTAGATAACATAAAGCGTGAAAGTATAATCAACTTTCTAGACGAGTACAGACATGAATGCAAATACGAACAAGGCAACATAGACTGGTACAAATCAGAAGACAGGTGGAGAGAATTGCAGCACCAGTTTGCAGACACTATGACAAAGAGCATATCATTCGCCAAGAATGCCGGATTCAAAATATCAAAGGTGGATTATGAAAAACGACCGTCAGTGTTGATGTGCAGAACCATCGCCAACTATGTCTCATCCGATGAAAGCGGTGAGTTTGGAGAGTTTCGTAAATACTTGATTGTCACATCATATAATATTGAAAGTGATGTAAATATAAAAATTGGATACTCATTGGTAACTCCAGTTCCGTCTTCTGTGATAGATAAGGATTATCCTTACTTGGAGGATGCAGACACGTGCATAGAACTATCTTCGTCAAAGTTTGAGAAGATAAAAATGTATAAGAGTGACTTGTACTATCTCGGTGAGTTTTTCATCTACAAGAAAAACAGGTTTAAAACGGATATGGAAGAAAAGATGAGCAAGAGTGATTCTATTGAGATGGAATATACAAGTCCGTCAGACTCTATGGTTGTTGAAAAAGATTCTTCGTTTTTTTCGAAAGACGAAATCTGTCAGAACCCAGACAAGTATCCAACATTTATCGGAGGGACGGTTGCATTAAAAAAGTTTATCAAGTCTAATCTAGAATATCCACCACTTGCAAGACAATATAACATATCCGGTGAGGTCATAGTCTCTGTAATAGTAGAAAAGGATGGAACAATTTCTGGTACCAAGGTATTACAAGACATCGGGGCCGGATGTGGTGATGCAGCAAAACAAGTAATCAATTTAATGCCCAAGTGGAATCCTGGAACCAAAAATGGAAAACCCGTTAGATGTTTGAAAAAAATCTCTGTTATTTTCGAAAATTGAAAACATGAGAAGGTATAAGCCAAGTAAAACAGTTAAACTCTATCACTTATCTTCTTTTAAGTGGGATGATAACACAGTATTTTATCCACGTGTTCCAGACAATACTATCGATGGTGAAGATTTAAAGACAAAAAGAGTCTGTGTGTCAACTTCTGTCACCGGTTGTTTCAAAGCCCTATCATATTATGGGTCTGGTTCAAGTGCAACGGCTTGGTTGTACAAACCAATTCAACACGGAAGAAAAAAGATTTCTGAATATATATTCAAACCGACAGAAGACGAGGTTCCAGATGTGAAATATACGAAAGAGAAATGGATTACGTGCCCAGTTAAGATGAAATGTCTAGGATACGCCACCATCAGACCACAAGATAATAAAAAAGATAAAGTCGAAATATTCTACGACAACAATGAATAAAAACACCCAAAATTCTAAAAAATCCTTTGTAAAAATCTAATTTTGCAAGGGATTTTTTTATTCTTACTAAAATTTTTTTCATTTTTTTATTTCATAAAATCAAGCAGTTACGAAAAAAAATAATTTTTTTTCAAAAAAAAATTTGGTAATTCAAAAAAAGTTCGTATCTTTGCATCAGAAATTAAAAAGATAAAAACATGAATTTATTAAGAATCATAATAAACATCATCAAGGCTCTCAAAAGAGAGGGAAAGAAACTTGAAGTACAGACAATCATCTATATGCCTGGTGAACATCTTCCCTACGACCCAGAGACTATAATTGATGTAGAATGTGAAATAATATAAAGTCGAACTTTTAAATTATTAAAGAAATGAAAAAGGTTAATTTAAACAACTCCCACCTTAACAACACCTCATCATACGAACAGATGGGAGACATATATAACACCTATATCAGCGGTATCCGTAAATATCCAGCCTTCACTCGTGAAGAAGAGATTAAGGCAGTAGAACTTGCCAAGGAAAGCAAGGTTGGTTTTGACAACTTTGTCAACCATAACCTCCTTTTGGTCGTGAAGTCGGCACGGCACTTCATGCACCTCGGTCTCGAACTGGACGACCTTATCCAGAATGGGAACATGGGTCTTCTCGAAGCGGCTCGTGCATACGTAGACCACGAAGACTACTACAAGAGGAACCGTTTCAACACCTATGCCGTGTGGTACATCCGTAAGGCTATCGTCGACGCCATCGAGACAGAGGGTCATTTGGTTCGTAGGAGTCACGATGTAACCATTGCAGCAAACAAGGTGAAGAAGACCATCGATAGACTAAATGGTGATACTTTCGGACTCTCAACCGAAGACATCGCCAATATGGCTGGCCTTACACCAGAAATGGTTGCAACCGTGTTTGCAACAGAGACTAGCATCCTATCTATGAGCACCTCCATTAGTTTTGATGGGAACAATAATACAAACGAATCAACTATCTCCGACACAATCGACGGTGGTGACAGAGCAGACAAGATTCTTGTCGAGGAAGACAAGAAAAAAGAGATTGAGCTCTATCTCTCGGTACTCACGAAAAGTGAGAGAAAGATAGTCTGCATGAAATTCGGAATCGGAGAGGAATATGAGAAGAACGACAAGGATATTGCCAAAGACCTCAAAACAACTATTTACACAGTGAATAGATTGTACAATTCAGCCATGGAAAAACTCCGTGAAGCAGCAGCAAGTAAATAAGTTACTAACAATATAAAACTTTCGAAAAAAATGAAACAACTTGAAATTCTAAGAAGAAATCTCGGTGATACAAAAGAAACCCGTGTTGGTCTTACAACTGAAGAAAATGAAGAAAACGCCATCAATGACATCATTGGTTTGATGGAAGCAGATGGATACGAGCAAGGTGATGCAACCCCCGCCGAAATGGAGCAATGGGACAAGGAGTTCCGTGACTGGGTGGTGATGTGTGACCCAGAATTCGACGATGACAGGATTCTAGTCTATGTGAAACGATAAAAAAAATATTCCTATGGAAATCCAAACTTGCAGAGCAAAATCTAAAAGAACAGGTAGGTGGTTTTATGGTTATCTCATCGAACTATGGACTCCGATTGGTGAAGAGCAAAGATACGCCATCGACCAGTGTTCGGAGTATGACTTCGAGGGTAACTCCACATCGGTTGAGGAGATTGACATTCACACACTCGAATACAAGACACCATACAAAGCGTGTGTCAAAGACGACAAAGGTGTAACATGTCACGGTCACGAAATCTATGACGGAGACATACTCGGACTACTTCAGGATGACGGAAGTATCACAGAATATGGAAACGTCTTCTACGAAGAACCAGGTGGTTGGTTTGTCGGCAGCAGATTCGACACTCTTGATGAATTTCTTTTCGAAAACCACGACAGAGTGTTTATCATCGGAAACATAAAGAATAAAAAAACTTGGTAATTATATTAAAAATAAGGATATGGTTTTAGGCAGATTAATAGAGCTTTATCAAGCCGAACAAAAAGGTAAGCAGATAATGATGAGAGTTTATCATTCCAGTTATCTTTCATCTTATGAAAATATACAAGAAGTTAAAATAACTGAATGTGAATTGAAAGATTTAGTTCTTGATGAACAAGAAGATACTTCTTATACTTTCTTCATTAAAGATGAAGAAGATGAATATGGAAATAAATTGGTATGAGGGATTCGAGACCAAGGAAGAAACCATCGACAAACTCTAAAACCTAAAAAAGTAAAAGAATGAGTAAAGAGTTTTTTTATCAGGTGCTATGTCCGTGATGCACTCAACGGGCATTCAGACACTGGACTACTCAAATTCATAGAAGGATTTATTGAGGCGGGATGGAGTCTCATAAAATTCAAAAAAAAAAGTAAAATAAAAATAGTATCTTTTAAATATAAACATTAAAATATAATATATGGAAAAAAATTTTCAGACAGACAAAAATATAAGACCTAAAATCAGCGTACCAGATGGGTGTGAACTTTTCTTCAACGAAACCACAGGGCACTGGGCTCTACGTAACTGTCCAGGTTTTTCTGCAAAGTATCTGAAGAAAAATTCGTTTGTTCCTTACTCAACATCGAAGGAAGTTGCATTCGAACCGCTTTTTGAAGATGATGTTGATACAACAAAAACAAGAAAGACAAAAAAGACAAAAAAGAATAACAAAAATATGGCAAAGGCCAAAAGGGAGAAGAATGATGACTTCTACACTACAATGGATGACATTTCGAAAGAAATGAATCATTACAAAAAATTCTTCAAAGGAAAAATAGTATATTGTCCTTGTGACAAGGTTTGCAACGAAGGGCGTAGTGAGTTCGTAAATTATTTCACTAAGTTGTTCCACAGACTTGGTTTGAAAAAGGTCATCTTCACACAATACAACCCACACGGTGTCGGTTACAAGGCCGAATGGGACTTGGAGAAATGTGGTTACAAATGGGAGTACAACGGTGAGTATGAGGATAACAGATTCATCGACGAAAGTGAGATTGACTTTTACCCATTGAAGGGTAACGGTTCATTCGACAGTCGTGAGTGTCGTGAGATTATGAAAGAGTGTGACATTGTTATTACAAACCCTCCGTTCAGCCGCTTCCGTGACTTCATTGAACAACTTATCACGATGGGTAAGAAGTTCATTGTAATCGGTCCAGAGAACGCTATCACATACAAGGAGTTTTTTCCACTGATAAAGGACAACAAGGTTTGGTTGGGTTTTTCAAGACCTTCAATATTCAGAATACCTGTCGAGGATATTGATGAAAACAATAAAAACCAGTTTATTGAAGATGGTGTTGTTTACCAAAGATTCGGAAACATTGTCTGGTACACAAACCTTGAACACGAAAAGAGAATCGAAAAGATTCCATTGTATAAGAAATACAACCCAGATGACTACCCAACTTATGACAACTACAAAGCAATAGACGCTGGTTCGGTAAAGAACATTCCGGCCGATTATGACGGTGTTATCGGCGTTCCCATCACATATCTGGAACACTATAACCCAAACCAATTTGAGATAATCAAATTCCGTAAAGGTAATGATGATAAGGACTTGTCAATAAATGGAAAATGTCCATATTTCAGAATTCTTATCCGTAAAGTGTCCGAATTGCCAAACTTATAAAAATTTTAGATATGAAAAATAAAAATTGAGAAAATCGAAGAAAAAAAATAATTTTTTTAGAGTTTCGAAAAATAATAGTATCTTTTAAACGAAAGGAAATACAAATGAAAATAAAGGTTCAAATATTCAAAGCACAGCGTTGGAATAACGAATGGATAGAGGGTCAGCTCATCATCGTACAAGGAACACCTTGCATCATCCCGCTTGACAACCATCTTCCTGGTCTCCCTTTCGACAATTGTCTCCAATGGGACGGACACCACCTGCAGCAAGATGTCGACGCCCCACTCTGGGTGAAGAGTCAAAGTGTGACTTTCGTGAGGGAAGAAGAAATCGAAGTCGATAACATCGGATAAGAAACAATGGGTAGTGTAAAGAATCACACAGCAACTCTTTCGAAAATTAAAAAGTTTAAGGAAAAGATGAACCATAGATTCTTGTAAAAACCCAAAACC
>AUXO010295309.1_pt1 | contig 12428 bp, 10 predicted proteins | sample 768731 | NCBI WGS metagenome assembly AUXO01 (sample SAMN02715735, study PRJNA202380) | gut metagenome | biome: sheep rumen | host: Ovis aries | place: New Zealand: Palmerston North | reverse complement strand
AAAAACAAATATTAATAAAATTTAACTATTGCATATAAAATCTTTTCATCTTCACTTTTTATTGTAACATAATGTTCATTATTATTTTTTGAATAAATTGCTTTTACATTCTGACCTAATTTTATTTCTTTTTTATACATTATTTCAAATTTATTAAAATCATAATTTAATATTAAACTATCTGGAAGAGCTTCTTTAGCAATATCCATATAATAAATATTATGCAAGTGATTATTTATGTCAATCATATTTTTAGTTACTTTATAAGTAACACATGAAATATACTCATCAGGAGGAATAAGCTTATCCATTGAATTATCCTCAAAAACCGAGATATTTTCTGGAAAATATGCTTCCCCTACTTCTTCTGAAATTTTTACTGGTTTTCTTTTATCTATATCAACAAAAACCCATTTAGATGTTCCTTTAATTATAATGTTATTATCTTTATCTAATATTTTGAAATCTCTATATGCATAATATTTGTCCATTCCTCTTGACCAAGTTTGAACAGTTATTACATCATTATATAAAGGTCTTTTTATAACTTCAACTTTCCAATTTATTAAAAGCCATGTTTTTTTTGTTTTATCTCTATTAAAAAGTCCATAACCCGCAATTTCTGAATGCATACAACCTACATCTTCTAAACAAGCCAATATTCCGGTATTTGTTAGTTCTAAATTTGAATTAATATCTCTTAAACCTACATAAAATTTGTGATTAACTATCATTTTTTACCTCATAATATTTTAACATAAGCATATTTTATCCAAATATGCTTATATTGTCAATTATATTCATAATAATAATGGTTGAATTTGTATATAGTCTAAAGCATTTTCCATAGTTTTGATTATATATGATGAATCTGATACCAATGAATTTGGCTTAGTAATTGGATTATCTTGCCTAAATGGTACAAAAAAATAATTCTTCCTATTTAATAATTTACCAATATTTTCTGCAGATCCTGAAAGAGCATTATTAGTTGATAAAAAAATTACAACTGGACTATTATTTCGTAAATGAGATTTTACAGCCATTGTTACCGGCGTATCTATTATATCATGTGCAAGTTTAGAAATTGTATTTCCAGAACATGGAGCAACAACTAAAATATCTGTAAGTTTTTTTGGTCCAATTGGTTCAGCATCTTGAATAGTATGAATAATTTTGTTGCCAGTTATTCCTTCTATTTTATTAATATAATCTTTTGAATCACCAAACTTTGTGTCTAAATTATAACTATTAAAACTCATTATAGGAATAATTTTAGTATTTGGTATCAGAGATATATTTTTTAGTTCTTTAATTATTGTGTTAAATGTACAAAATGAACCAGTAAAAGCAAAGCCAATACTTTTCCCTTCTAATTTCATAAAAAATAATATAATCCTCCTTTCATAATACATAAAAATTAAAATAAGGACATTAGATCAATTTAAGAATTTAACCAAACTCTTTTAATGATTAAAAATGTCCTTATTTACTTATTATATTTTATGAAATTATGTATACCAAAGTTAACTTAATTATGATTTTTTACTAAAATAATATTAATTGAATTGTCTAAAAAATTTTCCATATTTGGAAGAATAGTATTATTTATTAATTCTTTATATTCTTTTATTTCCTCATCTGTAAATGAAATGCCAAATTTATGAATATCATCAGGTGTTTTAATGTCATCTATATAAAATATAGTTTCCAATATTAAAGAAGCTATTAACGGAGATAAACTATTATCAGTTAAATTATTAAAATTACTTAATGAAAATTCAGAAGAAAATTTATTATGATACTCTTTTGCTTTTTCACTTAAATTTTCAAATAATGAATTTTCTCTACTTTTATACTCTGTAATTGCTTTTTGATTTTCATAATAAGAGCTTTGAGCTTCATCAACTTTTGACTCAATTATACCATTAATAATTTCATGTATATCATTTATACTATATTTTTCTAAAAATGTATATATTAACCCAATTTCGTTTACTTGACTTTCATTTAGTAAATCATTTATTATTTCTGGAAAATCTTGTAAATTTTTTTGTATTTCTTCAGAAGATATTTTCGAATGAGCAATATTTATATAAAAATCGTATATAATAGAATTTTTTGGATATTCTTCAAAATTAATTAATTTATGTAAATTATTATATTCTGCGATTAATCTATCAATTGAAACACTTTCATCTAAAGCATTTTTATCATCTTCATTATCATCTGTATCATTATCTTTCTTTAATAGTCTATTCCAAAAACTAGTTTTATTCTTTTCGGTAGTATTATTACTTAAAGTATCGACTGATTCTTTAATTTTTGCTAAATATGATTCTTTAAGTTTTTTTAATAAGTCATATATATTGGTTATATGACTTTCAATAATAGTTGTAGCATCTTTATCATTTAAAGCATCTTTAATATCTTCTCTTTTATTTAATATTTCTTCAAAATTCAAATCATTTTTTTCCGCTAAATTTCTGTTATTTTCTACATCTTTCAATCCATTATAAAAATCATTAAGTTCATTAGATAATTCTATATTTCTTCCAACCTCAAAATAATCCAAAAGAAAGTCATGATTTGGAATGTAGTTTCCATCTTCAAATGAAAAGAGTTTTTCAATATTATCAGAATTAATATCAACTCCTAGAATTGAAATGGCACAATCATTTAAAAGATTTTGATAGTTCTTATCATAAGACTCTGTATCAATTTCTTCTTTAAGTTTTAAATTAATAAAATCTTTTGAAGAAACAATTTGTTCTTTTAAATCCTCAATTGTATCTTTTTCAGCTTTTAATTCTGTTAGTTTGTCTTCAATTACTATCTTTTTTTCTTCAAAATCCTTTTCTGCTTTGTCTTTTTCATTTTCATATGTTTTTTTATGATTTTCTTCAAATTTTGCTCTCAAACCTGGAAAAATAGACTCTTCTGTATTTACTGGTACATAATCATCATATTTAAATTCAAGCTCATTTAAAACTTTATCAATTTCTTTATTAATTCTTTCTTCTTCTTCATTTAAAGACTTTAATACTGATTCGATATGTTTAACCAATTTTTCATTTTCTGATAAAGAAGTAAATATCAAATTACATCTAACTTGAAATTTTAAAATATCTATAATTTTATAAATATATTCTTTATTAATTGGAGATAAGTCTAAATCATTCATATTTTTTAAAATATATTTTATATTATTTTCAATATCTTGTTTCATTTGTATTCCTCCAAATTAATAAATTATATATTAATTATAAACAATATATTTTCTTTATTCAAGTATTATTTCTTACATAATTATTAGAAAATATTACAATTGTTACTAATCTGAATTAAAATTTCTATTTTCTCTTTTTCCTATAAATCCAAACTACAATACCAATAAAGATTATTACTAATGGTACTGCAAATATAATTATTCTAACAATTATATCTTGTGCTTCTGTTGCAGTATAAGGTGTAACAACAATATCTTTTCTAATTGTTAAATTGTTTTCTTTCTTTCCTAAATAAGATAGACCATTAATTACGAAGTCCTTATTATTTCCAAGAGCTGAAAGTGGATATGTTGAACCAATTTCTGATACACTAGTATCTGCTATAAAACTACCACAGGTTACCACTATTAATTCTGATTTTTTTGTTTCTTCCTCCCCCTGTTCATTTGTAGTAGTAATATTTTTAGTAAATAATGCAGAAATATCTGAAGAACCAGTTTCTACAGTTTGCATTGCCTCATTTAATGTTTTTGCTGTCACATTACTAATAAATTGTGATGAATTTGAAGAGGATAACAATGTTTCTTTTGTAACACCTAAAGATGATAATGTATTTTCATCTTTATATTCCAACTTTGACGCAAATTTTAATAAAATTATAGATTTTGATGTATATAAATCAGATGTAATTTGATTTTCTTCAGATAAATCTGGTATAAACAAATATGGGTAACTTGCATCAGCATATTTTCCAGCTTCATTTTCTATAACATAACCGTTTTTTATAGAAAAACCATATTCATCAAATAACATTTGTAAATTAGGAAATTTTATTTCTTCATCTGATTTAAAAATTGTATCCATTGTTAAATATATTTTTCCACCATTATTAATATACTTTTTAATTTCAGCAACTTCAGTCTCAAAAAAATCTACACTCGGTGACATAATTGCTAAAATATCACAATCCTCTGGAATAGAACTTGATGTTAATAAATTTAAAGTATCTGTTTCAAAAGCTTCAGATTTTAAAAAACTTGAAAGTACAGACATATTTGAAGTATTATACTCATTATGTCCTTCTAGAAAATATATTTTTGGCTTATTTTCTTCTGTTAATGAAAGTATTGAATTCGTCATTGCTTGTTCAGTAATATCAATACTTTCATAAGTTGTATAGTCATATGTTGTAAATTCAGTTGAAGCATCTATAATTTTTTGAGCTTCTCCACATTCAAGTATTACAACAGAATCTCCAGACTCTAAATTATATTTCTGAACTAATCCAGGATTACTTTCATTTGTGATAATTTCATAATAAATTTTATCATTTAATTTTTGATATTGTTTTAAGAAGCTTATAAAATTTGAATCTTCTTCAAATCCATATGCATATATTTTAATATCTTGATTAACTTTACTAATTGCTTGTTTTGACGCATCTGATAATGTATAAATTTTGTTTTCAGTAATGTCAATATCTTCTAATTCCAATTCTCTTACCCATAAATTTATTGAAATATATCCAACTACTAAAATTGCTATTATTAAAAATGTAATAGCACTGTCAACTAAAAGTCTTCTTCTAAATGATAAAGATATTTTTTCTGTTAGTTTTATTTTATTCTTTTTTGATTTTTTTTCAGTTTTATTTTCTTCCATGATATCCTCCTTATTTAACACTCTTTCTTCGTTGTAATACTATTATTGTTAGTAAAATAAATAGTACAGAAAAAGAAACAAATGTTACAATTTCAGAAATTGATATTAATCCTTCTGGATATTTTTCAAATTTATCAATTAATGAAAATATAGAAAATACATTACTCATATAAGGCATAAACCACATAGCTAGAAAAACTCCAATTGTTAGCACTGATGCAACAATCTGGTTTTCTGTAATACTTGATGCAAACATTCCAAAAGAAATATATGCTAAACTTAAAAGTAAAAATCCAAATAATGTATTTAAAGCAACTAATAGTGATGGATTTCCAAAATACTTTAATATTGCAAAATATATTAATGTAAGTGCTTCAGTAATAATCATTATAATTCCTGCTGCAAAAAATTTTCCTAAAACTATAGCTGTAATACTTCTAGGTGAAGTCAATAATAATTGTTCAGTTCCATTTTTTCTCTCTTCAGAAAACATTCTCATTGTTAAAACAGGTGTTATAAAAGTAAGTACAGTTGCACCATTATAAAATAAATATTCAAATTTAATACTTTTACTAGCAAATAAAGTAACATAAAAGAAAATACTAAATATTAATAAAAATAATCCCATAAACACATATCCTATTGGAGACAATAGATAACTTTTTAATTCCTTTTTTATAACTGCTAACATTACTTATTCTCCTCCTCTTCTTTTTTTAACTCTTCTTCTTTTAACTCTTCTATATTAGTTTCTTCTATTTCAGATTCTACTTTATTATTTTCTTCTGCTTTAGACTCTTCTATTTCAGTTTCTTCTATTTTAGAGTCTTCTTTTTTTTGCCCTTCTTTCTTAGCTTCTTTATTTGCTTTTTTTCTAGCTTTTTCTTCTTTAATTGCTTGTTTTCTTTTCTCTTTTTCTTCTTTATTAATTCTGTCTTCTTCTCTTAATTCTTCTATCTCTTTCTCATATTGCATTTTGTCTATTTCTTTCTGACTAAATTCTGGTCTATTCTCTACAAGCTTAATAAATGCATTTTCAAGTGAGTTTTCTTCAATCGTCATTCCTAAAATTGTTATATTATTCTTTGCACATACACTAAATATCAATTTTCTAATATCATTTTTACTAGAAGTTTCAATAATATATTCTTTAGATTTATCTTCATCATTTTCTTTGACTAAATTAATACTATCTATTTCTGATATTTCATTTTTAATATTTAAAAAGTTATCATCCATATCATCAACAGTTACATGAATTCTATTAGTTTCTTTTGTTTCACTCTCTAATTTTTCAGGTGTGTCTACAGCAATTATTTCTCCTTTATCAATAATAATAACCTTTTCACATAACTGACTAACTTCTGAAAGAATATGTGAACTTATTAAAACTGTATGATTATTTCTAAAAGATTTTATAAGTTCTCTAATTTCTATTACTTGTTTTGGATCTAGTCCAACTGTTGGTTCATCTAATATTAATATTTCTGGATCTCCAACAATTGCACCTGCCAAACTTACTCTTTGCTTATAACCTCTTGATAAGTTTTTGGTTAAATTATTTTGAACTTTTTCTAATCCTGTACTCTCTATAGCTTTTTTTACTGCATCTTTTCTTCTTTTTCTAGGAATCATTTTTAATTCAGCCATATATGAAATAAACTCTTTAACGGTTAAGTCATAATAAATTGGTGTTCCTTCTGGCATATATCCTATTTGTGCCTTTACTTTTTTTGGTTTTTCATCAATATTAAAGCCATTAACTATTATTTCACCTTCAGTAGGCTCAATAAATCCTGTAATCATATTCATAGTAGTGGATTTTCCAGCACCATTACGACCTAAAAATCCAACTATTTCGCCATCATTAACTTCAAAATTAATGTTTCTAACTGCATAAAAGTTACCATATTTTTTAGTAACATTTTTTACCTTTATCAATTTTTATTCCTCCTTTTAATTTTATATCTATATTCTTTTGTATTTTATATATATAACCTTAAAATAATATTAAAACTCATAGTATTATTTTAAAGATTATGTACCATTATTTATAGCAATTAATGCTTTAATTTTAATTCCCAAGTCAGAAAACATTTTTTCATGTTCAGTATAAATATTTTCTTCAAATATACTGTTATTATGTAAGTCATAGGTTATACTTTTTATAGTATAATTAGCATCTTTGAAATATTGTATAGAATCTTCAAATAATTCATCTGAATCAGTTTTGAAAAATATTTCTCCATTTTTATTTAATATATGTTTATATTTTTCTAGCTGTCTTGTATGTGTAAGTCTTCGTTTATTATGCTTTTTTCTAGGCCATGGATTACAAAAATTAATATATATCCTATTAACCATATCATTTTTATCAAAGACATCTAAAATATTTTCTACATTAGCTCTAATTAAAAATAAATTATCTGGACTGTTAAAATCATATGCTTTTTCTATATTTCTTTTTGATAAGCCAAGCATAGCTTCAATCATATCTATAGCTATATAGTTTATATCTCTATTTTTGGAAGCTAATGTTGCAATAAAACTACCTTTTCCACATCCAAGCTCAATATGAAGAGGATTATTATTAGCAAATTTGTCATTCCATCTTCCTTTATACTCATTCGGATTATGTATATAAAACCTAGATTCGTTTAATTCTTTTTCTGCCCATTTTTTTCTTCTAATTCTCACTTAAATTACCTCATCTATTTAATGTCCTTTTTTATAAGTATCTGTATATAATTTATCTCTTCTAACTACCTCACCATTTTGTCTAGACACTCTGTAAGACTCAACAACTAAAGATGTAGCAGTAGATTTTATTGTTTTAGTTTCTAATGAAACATCATATTCATTATTGGTACGTAATCCATAAATATTAACTCTTGCAACACCACCACTTACAGAGGCTTCAATTTTTATAGGATAATCTCTTCTATTTTTAAATTTAAAATCAGTAGATCCCCAGACAACAGTTGCATCTTTTCCAGCTTCAATATATGAAGGTACAAACATATGGTTTCTTCTTGTTTCAATTTCCATATTTGCTTTTATAACGGCATTATACAATGTTGTAGAAATTTGACAAATTCCACCACCTAATCCATTAGTAACCCCTCCATCCTGATAAACTGCAGCTTCTTTATATCCTGCTGAAACAGTCCTCTTACCAACTGTTTTATTATAAGAAAATATCTCTCCTGGCATTACAACTGTACCATTAATCTTACCTGCAGCTAACCTTAAATTAGTTGTTCTATCAGTATTAGATGTTACATAATTTGTCGAAAAAGATGCTAACAAATCTGGAAATGCTTCTTTTCCTAAATCATTTACAGTAACCTCAGCTTTTGTATATATTAAATCTTGTTCATATTCTTCTTTATTAGGATCATTCGAAATTTTTTCTTTTAAACTATCAACATTAAAATCTATACCTGTAACGTCAGCAAAAACGGCATATGGTTCTGTTGTAAAATAAGCATTTTTCACTTCTCTATATATTTCACTATGAATTTTATCTACATTTATTTCATCAGGCATTTTTTCATAAATTGGAATATCTATATATTTTTTTGGAAAAGATATATCTTGAATAGCATTAAGAATTTCCTGCTTAAGTTCTTCAAATTTAATACCCGCACCTATTTTACCATTAGTAACATATAATTTATCATCTTCAACATAATAACTTGGTTGTTCTAATTGGTCAGGTAGATATGTTTCAATAGTTTCAAAATAATCTGTTAATGCATCTTCATTATATAGCAATTTAGGTTCAATATCTATATTATTTATAAGTATAGCAATATACTCATGAATATCATGAATGAAGTTTCCGGTTTTTGCAAAATCAAATGCATAATTTACTGCACTATCTACATCAAACATTGCTTCAATTTGTTCAACTTCAAGATAATATGTATTATTTTTATATAGCAATTCAATGTGTGCATTCATTTTATCTTTCAATGTTTCTTTTACTAATACCTTTGCTTCATCTTTTGTTAATCCAGATACATTTATTCCCTTAATAAAAATTCCTGATTGTATTTTATCAGTTGTTTGTTCGTTATAATAAAAGAAAACAATACTAGCAATTAATAAACCAATAACTACAGCTAATAAAATAATAAATACTAAAAATATTTTTGTATGCTTTACTTCATGTCCTATTCCATAATTGTTTTCATTGAATAACATTTTTTTATTCCTTATATTTTAATATTATAAAATCTTCTTTATTATATTTCAAAAAAATAGAATAATCAATAATTATTAATAAGAAAATAACAAAGATTTTTTATAAAGATTACTTTCAAATAAAACTAAAAGAGGTAGAAAGATTTATATACTTTCCACCTCAACTACTATCATCTATTAATTTTACTCTCCTAGTTTTTCGGCAACTAAAGAATGGTCACTGTCATCACTAGCATCTTTTGTTAATATAAATCCAGTTGCAATTGGTCTAGTTTTATGAGCACCAGTACTATCAATTGGATCATTTACAATTGTATCTCCAACAACTAGTACACTTGAAGTTCCACCATCTAAATTTGCAGCATTATATGCATCATATTTTTGCAAAATCTTAATTAAATCATCCATATCTGCTCCTTTTTTGGATACAGTTCTTCCATTCAATACTAAAAATAGTACTATTCCATCTTGCCTTTGAGCAATAGCTGTTCTTGGTGCATCTCCCCATCCACCATTTCCTAAAACACCAGAAGCTTTACCATTTACAATTAGAAATGGTCCAAATGTTACACAATCCCTAATTTCTTGTTTTTTAGCTTCTGCTGTTGAAGATTTGCATAAAACTAATTTATTATCTTTATTAAATCCAATAATACCGCCAGAACCACCATAAGATTTTTGAGTAGCGAACTTGCCATCAGCCATAGTTACACCAAGAGGTGACCCTCCTGTACTATTAAAATTAGGGTCATCAAATCCACCGCCATTTATAGCAATTAAAGCATCATTGTTTTTAGCCATTTTAGTTAGATACTGTCCAGCTTTTCCAATATTCTCAGTTACTACTGTCTTAATTCTTGACGGATCATATACAGCAACTAAATAACCGTCATAGTCTTTTTCATTTATTTCAACAATTTTATAATCATTATTTTCAGGATCTCTTTCTAAAATTGCTTTTTCATATTCATTTTTATATGTAGTTTTAGTTGTATTTTTTCCAACAGTTATAGCATTTGCATCTGTAGTTTCACCTGTTTCAATAACTTTATTATTATCCATAACATATTTAATTACATCATCATCGTAAAACCATGTTGCTAAATATTGATGTGTCATTGTAGTCATTGCTGTTGTAACTAACCAATTTCTAATGCCAGAATATGGACCATATAATAAAAACAAAACTAAAACAATTCCAACTGTTCCTAGAGAAAACAAAAAAGTAAAGATGTTTGAAACAATATTTCTTTTTTTAGTTTTACTCTTCTTTTTTCCTTTATTTTTACTCTTTTTCTCTTCATTTTCTATTCTAGATTTTCTAGTTTGTCGTTTATTTTCTTCTTTTTCTATTGTACTTGTTTTCATATTTATCCTCACTTTTGTATATTAAACATTAACAAATATATTTTATACATAAATTCATATTTTGTCTATATATTTTAAAAAAATCCCGAAATAACAAGTTAATAGATAATGGTTATATAACTAAATTGCATAGAGAATAAAGTAATATTAATAATAAACGAAAATTTTGAATTGCAGTGAACTAATGTATAAATAACTTTCTTTTTAGCAATTTAGAAACCACTCGGGAGCAAAAGCGAACGATGTGGAGTGTCTTGAATTGCCAAAAAGATTAGTATTTATACATTATTAAACAATTTCAAAATTGAGTGAATTATTAATATTATTTTATTCTCTAAGTTTTAAACCATTATCTAGTAACAATAACAAATCAATAATTTATTTATAAATTAATTATTGACTATAATAATTATTAGAATTATTATTTAATTAAAATATTATAAAATCATATTAAGAAAGGAAAGAAGAATTATGAATAATAGAAATTTAGAACTACTTACAGATTTTTATGAATTCACTATGGCAAATGGATATTTTATAAAAAACACAAATTTTACTGCATATTTCGATGTTTTTTTTAGAAATGTACCTGATAATGGTGGTTATGCTATTTTCGCAGGATTAGAACAAATAATTGATTATATTAAAAATTTAAAATTTAATGAAGAGGATATTGATTATTTAAGAAATCAAAAAATATTTTCAGAAGATTTTTTAACATATCTAAAAAACTTTAAATTTTCAGGTGATATTTGGTCAGTACCTGAAGGAACCGTTGTATTTCCATATGAACCTATTTTAACAGTAAAAGCTCCAATCGCCCAAGCACAATTATTAGAAACAATGCTTTTACTATTAGTCAATCATGAAAGTCTTATTGCAACAAAAACAAGACGAATAGTTAATCAAGCAAAAGGCAGACCTGTTATGGAATTTGGCGCTAGACGTGCACATGGAGCTGACAGTGCTTTTTATGGTGCAAGATCTGCTATTATTGGAGGTGCAGTTAGTACTTCCTGTACATTAACCGCAAAAACATTTAATGTACCTTCAAGTGGTACAATGGCACATAGTTGGATTCAAAGTTTTGACTCTGAATATGAAGCATTTAAAGCATATAGTGAAATATATCCTAATAATTGTACTTTTCTAATTGATACTTATGATACATTAAAAAGTGGTCTACCTAATGCAATAAAAGTTTTTGATGAAGTATTAAAACCACAAGGTATCAGACCAGTTGCTGTAAGGCTTGATAGTGGCGATTTAGCATACCTTTCAAAAGAAGTAAGAAAAATATTAGATAAATCTGGATATGAAGACTGTAAAATATGCGCAACTAATTCATTAGACGAAAGATTAATTTCTTCCCTATTTGAACAAGATGCAAAAATAGATATATTTGGTGTCGGAGAAAACTTAATAACAGCAAAAAGTAATCCCGTATTTGGTGCTGTATATAAACTAGCAGCAATAGAAAAAGATGGAATAATTATTCCTAAAATAAAAATTAGTGAAAATGTTGCAAAAATAACAAATCCTAGTTTCAAAAAAATATATAGATTTTATTCTAAAAAAACAAATACAGCAATTGCTGATTTAATAGCATTACATGATGAAGAGATTCCAGAAAATGAATATACTATATTTGACCAAATAAATACATGGAAAAAGAAAACACTAACAGACTATTATGTAAAACCACTCTTAGTTAAAATATTTGAAAATGGAAATTTAATATATAATAGTCCATCAGTCACAGAAATAGCTAACTATTCTAAAAAAGATTTAGATTCTTTTTGGGATGAAATAAAAAGATTAGATAATCCTCACAAATATTTTGTAGACTTATCTCAAAAATTATGGAAATTAAAGAATGAATTATTAAATAAATAATAGATTGTGCAATGTTGCCGAAGGCTTTATTTTATAGGAAATGCGGAGCACTTTCCTATAAAA
>AUXO015540652.1_pt1 | contig 12431 bp, 12 predicted proteins | sample 768731 | NCBI WGS metagenome assembly AUXO01 (sample SAMN02715735, study PRJNA202380) | gut metagenome | biome: sheep rumen | host: Ovis aries | place: New Zealand: Palmerston North | reverse complement strand
GTGCATCTGAATTGAGGATCACGATGATCATGCTGCAATGACCATATACTTACATTTGAAGAGAGGTTAACATCACATCCAATCTTAATACCACATCTTGCATCCAAAATAGCATTGTCTCCTATAATTGAGCCATCACCTATCTTCAGACTTGTTGGTTTTCTAATTTCGGCTCCATAATATATTACAGCGCCCTTTCCCATATCAACAAGATATACATACTTATAAAAGAAATCACGGATATGATGAGAAGCAATTGTTGATATCCAATACAGGAACAGTCTATCCTTGACATCAAGAACAATCTTAATTATCTTCTGAGCAAAAGAAACATGAAGGTTCTCTTGTACAGGAGCGTCTTTAGTCGTTTCTTTTGTATTCTTCTTGGTGGTAATATATGAAACCATCCAAATAAATGGAGAAGACAACAAAAGAATGATGACACGATAGTTTATCAACAAAACTAACAAAAATACAATGACAACTATCCTCATAGTTTAAATATGAACAGTATATTCAACCTTGTCGGGGAATAAATTAGACAGGACTAATCTTACTATCTTGAATTGCTTCAACCAAGTTTTCCATTGCTTCCCGATCTTAATACCAGGATGCTCCTTCATTATATAATTAACATTATATGAATCCTCTAAGAAAACTTTTTTCTGTTCAATCTTACCAAGATAATTAATATACAGACTGTCTATCAAATTATAATCCACAGTATTGCGGTTACAAGGTATTCCGACTTTAATTTCATGCCTGTTTATATATGTTACATGTTGGAAATGATGAAAAACAATTGGTACAATAGCATTATTTGTCTTGTAGCAGACTTCATGTCTTTCATTATTAGCCAACTTATATAATTCTATATTCCAAGGAGCAGTACCTGCGCCAGGGTTTTGACATACATGAACGATATCTGGATAATCAGTTGGCCAAGTGTCCATATATTTCTGATCTCCGAAATGGACCCCATCATTAACAGATGTGCAACAGTCTAAACAATCATGTTTCCATTTCTTAAGCACACTTAAACCATCTGTATTATTAACAAAAGTATTGAACTCAACACAATACTTACCGTTTATTTCCAAATACTGATTCTCAGGAGAAAAACGATGCGGAGTAATAAGTACAGACTTACCTGACTTACGCATCTCATCTATCAAGATTTCGGGATCTTGATAAAAATATGTATCAGCATCTATGTATGTACATATCGGCTCCTTATAATGTTCAAGTATATAATAGATAAAAGAAGAACTGCATGTCCAACAATACTCTCCGAAAGAACGATTACTCCTAGCTTCTCTTAAATCATCATCTTCAAAATCGGATAGTTTAACTGGAACTATTTCCATACATTTCATGTCAGAAAGTATCTCATAGCACCTATCATCCATACAGAGGATATACAAGCGAAATGATTTTGACACTCTTTTCAGGGAATCATATAACACAAGTCCCTTATCCAAATAATAATGATTAAAAAGAGTGCATAAAACTGTTGGTTCAATCATACAAAAAGGTTTATGTACTTTACTACTTCCTCAGCTTCTACATCAGATATCACCTGATTCATTGGTATAGACAACTCCTGAGTATGTATCTTTTCTGTTATAGGATAGCTACGATCATTCCATTCCTTATAGCATTCCTGCTTGTGAGGAGGTATCGGATAGTGTATCAGGGTCTGGATTCCATTTTCAGTGAGATATTGCTGTAACTCATCACGACGCTCACAGAATATCGGGAACTGATGATATACATTGTTCTCATCGGGGATACGAGATGGCAAAGTAATCAATGGATTGTTGATATGCTCATAATAATATGCAGCCAGTTGCTGGCGCTTCGCATTATCCTCATCGAGATACTTCAGTTTGACGTCGAGTACAGCTGCATCAAGCTCAGACATACGACTGTTCATACCAACATATTTGAACACATATTTCTTCTGGCTGCCATAATTAGCCAGAGCTCTGATAACAGATGCCAATTCTGGATCATTTGTTGTTACAGCACCCGCATCGCCAAAGGCTCCAAGATTCTTTCCTGGGTAGAATGAATGAGCAGCAGCATTTCCAAGTGCACCTGTTTTTTTGCCTTTCCAAGTACATCCATGGCTCTGGGCGCAGTCTTCCATCAACTTCAGGTTATGCTTCTTACAAATCTCGCCTAACTTATCGTTATATGCAATACGACCATAAAGGTGAACAATCATTATACCCTTAGTTTTGGGAGTAATATGCTTCTCAATCTGGTCGATATCAATTTCAAGATGATCCCATGTAGGCTCAACCAATACAGGAACAAGATTATTTCTTGTAATTGCTATGATGGTTGCAATATATGTATTGGCAGGAACAATAATCTCATCACCATCCTGCATAATACCCATCTCCTTATATCCACGCATAAGTAGATATAAGGCATCAAGACCATTAGCAACAGCGATACAATGATCTGTACCTACATATTTGGCATAATCCGATTCAAATGTCTTATTTTCATTTCCTTGTAGAAACCAACCAGATTCTATCACACGATTAACAGCTGCTTTATACTCATCACCATGCTGCATAGTGATAGCCTGTAAGTCTAATAACTTTACCATATTATTTTAAATTATTTATCTGATTATCCATCCAATCTAATTGAACAATGAAATTATGTTTCATATCCTCTACACATTCATAATAGCTTTTATTAGGATAATTATATAATTCATGCCAACTTGTCCAAAGAAGAGTCTCGTTGCGCAATGCTGAGTTATATATCAATTTGTATTGACTATCTATATAATCCGGGATTGCACTTTTCCATTTAGGATATAGAATACTCCACTTTTCTTTTAGTCTATTTATGAAAAACGCATCTTTAAATAGCTGTCTAAAGTATAAGGTTGTCTCAGTACAATAAAACCGACATACGCCATTATAATGCATACCAAAGGCCCAAGCATCAAAATCCCATGGCGGTCCTAAATAAAAACGAGAATCTCCTCTTTCTTTATATAAATATAAATTTTTAGTTCTTGAAGCCTCTTCATTTAATGCAACTTCTTCAACAAGCCACCAGTTGATTGCAGTCTCTATATCAAAGAAATCACGATATTTGCCTGTTTTCAAACTATCGTCACTCCATATTAAACTCTCCATATAATTCAGCGCCTTCTTGACATAATCATATTGTTCAGATGGAATATCTTCTTCTGGTTCTTTCATTATCCATCCTAAATCAAGAGAAAACGAAGCGCCGGTTTTATTAAAGTAATCTGTTGAAAAAGAATAAGGATGTTGCCCTGGAGCTTCATACATTTCAATCAAGTATCCGCCTGTCAAAGCTTCTCCTTCTAAATCGGTAGAACGAATTTTACTAATATTAATCTTATTATCTTCAACACCGATCTTTTCTACAAGATAATATAACCCCCTATGGTCTCCGTTTAATATAAGTTCAACAAAATGTCCTTTCTGAACCCATGGGAAGTCAGTCATTCTTGCTAATTCAAATGCAACATCATTATGCAGTTGAGTCCTATCGTAAAACGCATTAGCAAGTAAAATCCAATGCTTGGACTTTGACATTCCCAAAAGTCCTACTTGTTTTTTAAATTTTAAATTATATGGTTTCTTTTCCTGATACCAAGTAGATCCTCCACGACTCTTAATATCTGCCAGTCCTAAATCATTCAGTACTCCACCATCTACTATTCTAACTTTACAGTCATCTGTTCTTTCCTCTCTACTGATTATTGGAGAGCCATCTGGAGTATCTATAATCAGTACAGGCAAATCATATATTATTAATCTTTTTTTGTTATACCCTCCAGTACTGTTACTAATGGTAAATGTGGCAGGATTGCAAAAATCAGACACATCAAATACTGTTTGGTTTGAGATGACCTCTTTAGAATCCTTATAACATTTTACGTTTTTAGGGAATTTCAGTACAATTTCTGATAACTTTTCTCCACTATCTACAGAAACATGGATGGTACTATCATTAATATAGAAAGTAGGATATTCTTTGCCTGATGCTACACTACAAACATATATTGACGTGTCAGAAGGCTCAACATATGTAGAGTCAATTAAACCATCATCATCAGTCTGATGGTTTTCACTACCAGAACAAGAAATGCCCATTAACAACGTTAATAGACAAATAAAATGGATAAGTCTATGATCATTTCTTTGAAATATACTCCAAGAACTCGTCATAGTTGCGTATGTAATCATCCTCCTCATACTCATGACTAGCCAAGACCAAACAAATACTTCCAGAAGAAAAACCTTGTTCTGATGCCCAAATGCCAGGTGGCACATGAAGGCCCCAGAATGGACGGTTTAATAACACAGTGCGTTTATTTACCCCATCATCCAATACAACTTCGAAGCTACCACTTGCTGCAATCAAGAACTGATGACACTTCTTGTGAGCATGTGCTCCCCTATCTTCTCCACCAGGAATATCGTAACTATAGAAAACACGATTAATATTGAAGGGGACATGAACGTTCTCATACATATACGTCAGGTTGCCTTCCTTATCATGCATCTTGTTCAGTTCGCATAATGAACAATCAAACACGCTCTTACCATCCAATGACAATGAACGACTTAACGGATTGTTCAACTTGACAGATGTCTTCGCATCTGAGATGGTTGGCACTTTTGTGCTATCCTTTCGCCAATTCAAATATTCATCATAATCAGAGACGTAGTCATGCTCATCATATTCTGTTGATGAAAGAACCAAAGCAAGTGAATTGGTTGAGAAGTTAGTCATTGTACGCCACATACCCTTTGGTACATACAGTCCAAAGTACGATCTGTTGAGAGAATAGGTCTTTTTCTCAAAACCATCATCAACAACAACATCAAAACTACCAGAAAGAGCAACAACAAATTCTTCGGTTGCTTTATAAGCATGTCCACCTCGATCAACTCCTCCTGGGACATCATAAATCCAATGGACTCGCTTGATCTCAAATGGAATCTGCTTTATCTGCTCAATAATGGAAAGGTTTCCTCTAACATCCCCTATTTTGGGAAGGTCGATAATATGACAGAAATCAGTTTTCATTTATCAGTGTTCTTAAACTCATATACATCTATCATTGAATCAGGGGTACAGTTTATTATCTTTGCCCCCATGTAATCTGCAAATTGACGTAACAGATAGTGGCTATTAAACATAACCCTAATAAAATTCATATAATTATGAATCTTAGCTTGTTCAAAGGAGCCATCATTAGTTACAGGAACCAGAGTTTCCTCTTTATCGTAGAAATTTTTCTGGAGAATACATAACTTATGTTCATCATTTAACCTCAAATTAAGGAACATACTATGTTCAACTCCATATAATTCAATCTCCTTATAGCCCTCAATTAATGCAACGTATATTGCTGTATTTACTACTGTACCCTCTTCTGGCATAAAATAGCCCTTCTTATACAGATAATGCCTCCATGACGGAGCAAGTTCGCTACAATGCTTTCTATTTAAAAAGACAAAGTGGATTTTAGGATTTTTTATTCTAGAAAAAGTGATAAGTTCTTCTCCATCTTCCTTACGTGGGAAACAAAGATAAATCGACAAATCCCAATCAACTTTTTGTTCCAAGTCGTCATACATTCGACGAGTCATTTCAGTTCTATTATCATGCGTATCTCTGGAAAAAACGTAGTCAGATAAAAAGAAATGATTGGGCTTAATCTGATAAAAAAGAGGATCAAGCGGAGCATAATTAACAAAGAAAGAATCGTTTATTATATCTGCCTCACCCTTTTTATAATCTTCAAATAACTTCTTTACTGACGGGCCATTACCAAATACCATGGCCTTTTTTCCTTCATGCAAATTCAAATAAGGGAAACGGCTGAACTTCTTTTCAGGAAGAGTCGCAAAATAATATAGTAATTTAATTAATGATTTCAACGTTTTAACAGCTCCCATAAATATGATTTATAAAATTTGTACATAATAACAAGCGTAAATGTCAACAATATCAACAACTTGCACAGAATAACAAGGATTGATAACTCTGTAAATATTCTAAAGTATACTGACACGGCAACAATTGGCACAAAATATAAGAAGGGAATTACAAACTTCTTCATACTTGTAGAATAAGCACATAATATATATTTATTAATGAGCCATGAAAATAATAACATAAACAGATATGACAAAGAAAAAGATACAGCAACACCAACCTCTTGATATTCCTTTATCAGAATTGCATTAAGTACAATATTTAGAACTCCACTAGCAATTACAACAATAGCATTCCATATGGTCTTTTTTACATATGAGACATTTCTCAGGAACACATATGACCATTGATAAAAAACATAGCCAACAACCAAGATAGGAACCAAATACAAAGCAGATAAATATTGTGGTTTTGCCAATATAATACCAATCTCATAACAGAAAAGAGACAAAAAAGCACCAAAAATTAGAGTAGCTTTCCATATTATATCATAATCACCATCAATTTTATCGTAATCTTTATCATTCATGTACCGATAATAAAATGGATTCCATGCAGAATGGCATACCGTAATAACAACCATCATCAGCATTGCAATATTAGAAGCAAAGCTATAAAGACCTGCAGTATGAAATCCTTCTTGTTGACCAATAATCAGTTTTCCAAACTGAATAAGGATTACACTGCTTAAGGAATATGGTAAATAAGGAAGAGAATATGATAATATATATTTTAAATACTTTATATCAAAAACATTAGTGGCATATTTAAAAATCTCCTTACAATAGTATATACCTAAAAAAAAGGCCATTGTTAACGTGCCATATACCAAACCATAATATTTCTTTTCACTTATCGATAGAATAAACAACACAGACAAGATGAAACCTCCATAGGCATTTATACTTGAAATCGTAGCAATCTTACGACTTTTCATTAATGGTTGGTATATCTGCTGAAACACACTATCTAAAACCAACGAAAGTGACATCGGTATTAATAAAATAACCAGTAACCATTCTAAACCGCAAAAAGAGGAAAGATGTGGACTAAAGACTACTAGCAATAAAGACATTATACAGAACACCAAAAAGGAGAACCATAACGAGGTCCCGACAAAACGTTTGAAGTCTGTGTCATCTTTCGCATCGTAGAAATATCTAGATATTGCGACTTCCGTATTTAATGTCAGAATAACAGCTACTACTTGTAATGTAGACAAAAATACATTATAGACGCCATAATCCTCTACAGTTAACAAATAAGTTAAAACCGGAATAGAGATAAACGATAATGCTTTATTTGCAATAACTGCAAACAAATAATTACCGGAATGCTTGAATAATTCCTTATGTTCTAAATTCATTATTACATTATTTTACCCAAGGCCGCCTCAATCTTCTCAGAGACAAATTCATGTCCCTTGGCGGTCAAGTGATGGTGATCAGACATAATACCATCAGAGGGAATATTACTTAAATCTATATAATTAGACTTAAATACGGATTTTAAAATATCGTTGTATTCACTGATTTTGTCTGAAATACCTGGAACCCTCTCTTCATATGCCTCAGATGGTGGAACTATTGATAAAGCAAAGACTTTACTATTAGGGAATGTATCCTGCAGAAAAGCACATCCACGAGAAAAATCATCTTTGGAGGTCCATGATATTCTCCTGATATTCCTAATCCTCTTTGTAAGACCTGTTTGGGACAGTTTTCGTCTCAAGAAACAAAACAAACGATTCGAATTAAATACCTCCTCTTCAAACTTCGAGAAAGCTCGTGGAGCGCAATCAACGATTCCTATCTGAAGTATTACAACGTCTGGTCTATATTGATTATAATAAAAAGTCTGTTCAACAAATTCCTTCATAAGCCCACCTCCCTTGGAAAACTGAAACACTTCATACTTCTTACGAAGAAGATAAGGATAAGTATCCTCATAAAGTGTCAATTCAGGTTCTTCCCTAGGCATAGCCAAAGAATCTGTCAACAAAAGAATCCTTTTCATTTTTTTCCTAAAACTCTGCAATAAATATCAGATTCATTCTTAACCTGCTCCTCTAAAGAGCAAAGCCTTGAATAATCACCTTCCAGAAAAGCCTTTGTCTCCAAATAGAAGCCTGGTTTGAATTCTTTATCCAAATGATCATCTATTTCAACCTGATATACCTTTACACTACCCTTATCCTGAAGTTGGAGTTGTTCCATCGGTTTCAAATAGATGCGGTGCAATGGTGTCTGGAATTCTACAGCCCAACGTCCAGGAGCATTCCAATTTGCCTGATAATTAAAAAGGACTCCATTATCTGTAACACCAGCTCCAACAAAGCATGATGGTTCATGCCATGACAGTTTACCTGATGTATAAGAATTCATAATAGAAGGATGACCACCCTCAAAAAAAGCCAGGTCAATGACATGTGAAGAATTTGCAGTCAACCAGTTTCGCTTAACTTCTGCTGGATGCTCAGAATTCTCTATCACATGGCCCCATTCTGTAAACTCAAAGTTCATAGAAGTCATGCCACCGTCTTTCTCAATAATCTTTTCTGCCTCCAATACTGAGGCAAAGAATCTACGGTTATAGGCATAATATACCTTTGCCCCTGCCTTTTTTGCAACAACTGCTACCTCATCCAATTCTGAAGGATCATTAAAGCCAGGTTTTTCACAGAAGATATTTTTTATTCCATAATTAATTAACGCTATCGTTGTAGATGCCAGATATTGTACATTTACCGCAACGATAGCATAATCTGCTACTTTAGGGTTTGTCTGAAGATAATTATCAAGACCTCCCTCTATAACTTCATTTCCTGTGGCTTCTTTGAATGATATAGCTTTCGCATGACCACGACCTATAGTTATAAATTCTTTATTTAATGCCTTTAGAACCTTAGCATATTCGATACCGATGTTACCGGCTCCAATTAACCAAATATTATCCATATCTATTATTTATGTAATAGGAAGCATATCACTTTCCGAGTTTGTAATTTTATTATATGTTGACAACAATTCTTTAATAAAGATCCTATGATAACCTGCAGATACATCATATCGAGTTAATGGGCAGAAACCAGTTGAAAACAACATATCAGCTAACAAACCTGTCATCTGGCTCTGATAAGGAGTATTAACTTTTACAACCTTACCATCAATTGTCAAATCACCATGAATCTCATCAAGAACTATATTATGATTACCGTTCTTAATATTCACACAAGCACTATTTGATATATTATGAGAAGAAGATAATATGAGTGAATGACCATGAGGTGTTGTTATTGACAAAGTACCATTCATCTCAATGTAGCCATTACGTTTGCTTTCGATTATTTCTGGTTCAATGAGGGATGAATCTATTTCATACGAATCTTCACCTGTCAAATACATAAAAACATCAATAAAATGCATGGCATTACAACATAGTCCCCAATCACAACCCTTATATTCCATTTTTATATGTTCTGAGCGAGACAAATTTGCCAAGATAGTTTGGTATGAACCAAACATGCGACGTGGGCAGTTTACCCAACATTTCACATTCTTCTCATATAATAATGACAGAATCTCGTCATACTCTAACAATTTTGTGAAAAGAACTTTTTCAAGAATCAGGTTCTTTACAACAGAATGTTCTAAAAGAGCCTTTACAATAACAGCTCGCGGTTTAGAGCTTGTAGCAACTACAACAAGATCTAATTCTGATGGCAGCTGACTTAGTTCAGTTGTAAAGACAACATTTTTATCACCAATTCCTGCTATTGAATCATAACGTTCCTTGGCAACTTTTAAAGAACTCTCATTATTATCTACCACTGTGATAGAAAGGGGGGAGGCAGATCCTTTCAGCCCCTGTAGATGTCTACTACCCAACTGACCTGCACCTATTATTGCAACATTAAACATATCTATATTATTAAATTATAAATGTTTTACTAAATCTTGTGCTTTTTGATACTCTTGAGGGTTACCGATATCAATCCAAGTTCCATTCAAGGGATAACGAATAACCTTTTTATCTTCTGCAATCAATTTTTCTACCAAATCCGTTGCATTAAAGAAAGTATTATCAGGAATTTCATTTAAAGCCTTACGCTTTATAAGATATATTCCCGCATTTGCATAATAAGTATACTTTGGTTTCTCTAATAAACCATGAATATTGCGACCATCCAAATCCAATATTCCATAAGGAATGGAAACATTATACGGAATGGCTGCTACAGACATCTCCGCATCATGCTGCTGGAAATGCAGATAAAAATCCTCATAATCAATATTAGTGAATAAATCACTATTCATTAAGAGTATTGTATCATTATAAAACTTCGGAACAAAACGAATACTACCAATAGTGCCAAGGAACTGAGGTTCTCTTACAGTTGATATCTGCACACCATTTCTTGGCTCACTATAGTGCTTTTCTATTTGCTCTTTCAAATAATTGACCGTAACCGAAATGTGGTTAATACCATAAGAGATAAGCCTATCAACATTATGATCTATGATTGCTTTATCTCCAACTGTAAGTAATGGTTTGGGAGTTTTCTCTGTTAAAGGGCGAAGTCTCTCCCCTTTTCCACCTGCCATCAGGACTGCATCAACAGGTAAACGAGTTTTATATTTGTGCAAGTTAATAATGTCACGGATATGACCACCTTCATCCAAAAGAGGGACTAATTTCATATTCATCTCCTTCTGACGCTTGATTTCTTTCACATTATCAACGTCTTCGAGTTTCATATAATTAAAATTCCGATGCATGATCTTTTCTGCCTTATCATTGACAGATGCGCCAGAAATAAGGGCTCTACGTGAATCACCATCAGTTATAGTACCCACCATACGATTATCCTCATCTATGACAAATAATACTAAAGGATCAGGGTAAAGCGTATTTATCAAGGACAATGCCTCCAAAAGGGATTTATCTTTAGATATCAGATGACGTGTATCCATTACTTCTTATGTTTAATAATTAAATTAGGGGACTGACCAAAGACTATGCAATTTTCGGGCACATCTTGATTTTTGACTAGTGCACCTGCACCTATCTGTGCGTTTCTACCAATATGGCATTTACCCAGAATACTGGAGTTTGCATACATATGAACATTTTCTTCAATAACTGGGTAATAAAGAGTCCCTTCTTTATCACGAGTTCCACCTACCGTACACCCCTGATAAAAGAAGAAACCATTGCTATACTGCGCTCGCCCCATAACAGAGCCAACAGGGTGTTCTGCACAAAAATGAGCAGGCATGTCTATAGCATAAAACATATCAAGTCCGTTCATTACTTTATTAAGATAATAAAGCTTATCACAAACTTTTGTCGTACTACCCTTCTTATATATAATATGACTCAAGTAATAAAGGAATGTCATCCATTGCACAGAATGATATGGATTAAAATAAACTTCTATTCTGCCACCAATCTCTCTAAGATAATATTTATTGTTAGAGTGACTGAAGTTTTCCTCACATGCAGCTAAAGCTTCATCAAATGATGCCTTAATCTCTTCGGACTCATCTGCACTTATGGTAAAGTTGTTTTCAACTTGCCTGCAAACGAGCGAAAGAATTGCATTTTTATCTATCTCGAGTCTCATTATCCCCAGCTCTTAGCTTTATCAAAAACAGATTTGAACTCTGATTCAGATGAATACAAATACTTAGCAATTACCTGCATCAACTCATAGTCCTCCTCAGAATCAATATCAAGAATACCAGTATCCTTCATCACCACTGCATCACATCCAGAATTAAAGAATGTGGAATGTTCCTTATTACGCAAGGCCTCGGGTGAATATGCATAAATCGAAGCATTCATATCATAGAATACAGGTGCCTCCTGTCGGGTAGTGTAGTTGGATGGGATGGCCTTGCAGAAGAAGCCGTTCTCCTCTTTTACCATATTGAAATATGGGTTACGGCGTGATGGTGCAACGCTATAAACCACATCCACATCATTACGCTGTTTCTTGCGATCAATGGCATTCTTAACATCTTGAACGGTACGCAACGGTGATGTTATATCTAAATCAACTACCATATCAAACTTCTGCGCAAATACGTCTTCTGCCTTGTTCAGGCTATCTAAGATAACGGCAACTTTAGGAACTCTGTCTCCAGCAAGACTTTCTTCACGATGGATGATCGTTACAGGTATCCCATCAACACGACGTACCAAATCCTTAAGAGGTTCGCTATCAGTGTTCAACACCACTTTGATAATATCACCATTACCATATTTTTCTATATAAAGAGCAATATTGGCCATAGAATACCAAACCAAGGGTACATCCAGGAAATCACGGGCATTCTTGCCCTTAACGCCCTTGGAACCAGCACGGCCACATAATGTAAACAGAATGTTCATATCAGAATTCTCCTTTTGCTATT
>AUXO014667859.1_pt1 | contig 12431 bp, 16 predicted proteins | sample 768731 | NCBI WGS metagenome assembly AUXO01 (sample SAMN02715735, study PRJNA202380) | gut metagenome | biome: sheep rumen | host: Ovis aries | place: New Zealand: Palmerston North | reverse complement strand
TCACCTGTTGATTCTAATGTTGCTCTTCCAGTTGCTGGTGGTGTTGCAGGTACCTTTGATAATCGTTATAAGGTTGTTGTTGATCAGTATGCAACTTCTGATTATGTAAACGTAATTTATAAGGGTGCTGATAGACGTGATGCAATGGGCTTCTTCGCTCCATATGTTCCACTTTCATTCACTAAGGTAACAATGCAGGATTCAGGTCAGCCAGCAGTTATTGCTAAGACCAGATATGCTCTTGCTACTATTCCAGGTGTTGTAAGTGCAGAGTCTAATGATCGTGCTCAGACTTATGCTCACCAGTTTGCAGTTGATACTACTAACACCTTACTTGCTGGTGCTGCTGATTATAAATTAGGTGCAATTTAATATAATAATAAATAACCTCCTTTAAAAATTTTAATCCCTCGTAAGAGGGATTTTTTTGCTTATATAATAAAAATATTAACTCTTAACTTAGTTGAAGGTTGACGTTTTGAGTTTAAAGATTAACTTTATATTATATAATATTTTTAAAAGAAAATCAACTATTATTTTTACAAAAAAGTATTGATTTCTCTTGAAAAATATGATATAATTAAAAATTAAAATCTAGGAATTAAAAACGTCAACTCTTGAATCGATTGAAAATTGACGTTTTCTTAACATGGAGGATTAGTTGTACCACTATGGCACTCAGGATGACAATGTTTAGTAAGAGAAATCCCAGATATTACAGCATCTCCTCCTCCGCCTTGAATATTACAACTATCTCCTTTAACATTTACATCAGAAGCATTTATACTAGCTCCAGAATCAGCAGAAGTTGTAAAATTTTGTGATGAATTTGTAATATCTCCACTAGATGCTTTATGTGTTATATTTGCACCTATACTCTCCATAGCAATATTTTGCTCTGCTTTTAGAGTAATATCTTTTTTAGCATATATATTAATATTACCATCTTTATCAAATTCTATATAAGAACCAGTTTTATGAAGAATTTTAATTCGCTCATTTCCACCTATATCTGAGATTAGAATATCATGTCCGCTAGCAGTATGAATATTCTGAGCATTTAGATATTCATCACCATCTAATGATTTAGAATATGCTGAGTGACCTATAGAATCTTCTGGTGGAAACTTTTTTTCAGGATCTGTATATCCATCCTCACGTTTTTCTACCTTTTTATGACAAGTCCCAATAACAACAGGCTTATCTTTATTATCAACACCGTTACTTGTTTGATACATTACCCAGACATCAGTTCCACAATGTAAAACTGAAGAAATTCCAACTCCACCAACTAAACCAAATTCATTACTTCCTACTACATCCGCCCATGGAAGAGAATCATTATTCACTGATTTTCCGCCTGAATTTGTTCCATAAATTCTTACTCGAACTCTTCCTAGACCTTCAGGATCTTTATTATCAACAACTGTTCCTACTTCTATAGCCATATAACACCTTAGTAATCGACTGGATTATCAAATCTATTTAATACTAATCTTTGAATAAATTTATCACCTATAATTTTATCGGTTAATCGAGTAATTAACCATTTTCCTGATAGAGTTGGATCTCCTTTCAGAGCTTTATCATTATCAGCATTTGGTAAAGTTAATTCAGTTTCGATTATAGTTCCGATTCCATGATAAAATCTTCCAGGAATATAGACAACTAGTTCATTTGATTTTATTAAACTCTCAAAAGCATCAAAACGCTGCGCCTCAACACTCTCTGAAGCATTTGACGTTAATGAATCATTTTCATTGTTAATTAAGATTGATTTATAATTATTAAAATTAGAATTTAATTCAATATATTGTTTAATATCATCTAATCGAAATTTATCAACTACTATTTGTCCATTTATTAAACGCTGAGCGTTTTTAAAATGGAATTGTTTTACTCTATTTGCATTACTTCGTTTATATTCATGAATATGGAATTGATATATTTGATTAATATTAATATTAGTTAATCTAATAGGTCCTTGGATCTTATCAAGAGAACTAAGTCTTTTTTTAGTATATTCAAGTAAATTTACATATTGAGGTACATCTCCTAGAGAAACCTGGTAAATTGAGATTTGATTTCTCTCATTATAAACTCTATAATCAATAGATCTAAATTTTTCTAGAAAATATCTAAATATAGCTCCCTTACTACCCTTTCCACTTGATGAATTAGTAGTAGTAAATGAGAGAGGGTTTGAAGAACCTCGTATTTCAGGAAATGTTAAAGCTAATCCATTTTTAAATAATTCATTATATATATCTTTTATAAATTTACACGCAGATTTCTCTTGATTTCCTTGATTTCCTTTCTTGATCATTTCTTCTAATCTCTTATCAGCACCTTTATCATTATTAAATAATTGTTCTAATCTAGAAGAAACTGATCTAACAGCAGAAATATTTTCATTTGATACTAATTCAGATTTATCACTCTGAACCTCAGAAATTAAACTCTGATATTTTTTAATAAATCTATAATATGATAACCCTATATAATATATAAAAGCAGATACATATGATTTATTAGTAAAGCTGTCGCTTCCATTAGTATTAAATAATTCAAAACTAATAGGATCTCTTAATGTCAGTGTGATTACTTTATTTCTACTCTGTGTGATAATATTAACAGATGTCGATGTAAAGGTAAGATTTACTTCAACTTCAGTATTATCAATAGCGGTAACTTCAACTAAATATGTTTTATTATTTGTCCATTTACTAGATAAATCACCAAAAGTATCCTCTATAGTAATTATTCCTTCATATCCAACTCTAAACATATTATACGAAGTTTCAAAAAGTTTAACTTGGTCAAGATTTATAGGTACTTTATCTAATTTTATTTTAAGAAGTTTACAGATTGTAAACTCGCTAAAAATAGCATCACTTCCAAACATTAAAATACTCCATATTTCTTACCTAAAGAAATAAACTCGTATATATTCTCAGGAAAAATATATCTAATATAACGGAATTGCTCATTTTGATTGGAAATCTTCTCGTATAATTGTTTTCTTAATTTTTCTTTAGAAGAATCTGACATTTTCTTTTTATATACGTATTTTTCGTATTTCGTAATCATTGAATCAGTCATATGTTCTATAACATCAAAATCATATGGCCATTCAAATAATGGGTTTCTATTATTTAAAATAACTAAAATATCCCAGAAATCAGGATTCCCATATATATCGTTAGATAACTTTTCTATATTTGTATTATTCTGAATTTTAGTATAACCAATCCAGGAATCAGGAATAACACTCATTAAAGCTCTGATTTTTCTTATATTTAAAGAGCTGAAATCATATACTTTAAAGTTCTTTGAAGTTGAATCCTTTTGTGTTTTACCTTCTTCGTCGGTAACATCTTTAGTATCAAAATTTAGAATTTTGTTCTTAAAATAATTATAGTTAATCATTTACTAATCCTACTTCTTGCTACCACCTGAGTTAGCATCCGCTAATGCGTTTTCAATTTTTTTAGAAATTGAAGCTTCATCAAAATTATTCATAGACCTTGTTTCCATCCATGAGTTGTAATCATTTTGATAATTATCAGCATATGTCATTGTTGCTTCTTGCATACTTAGAGACATCTTAATATATTTAGGAAACCCATCTGCAAATAATTGCATTTGACCCTCAGCACCATAGGTTACATTCACTGATTTACAAACTAATGTATCTAATCTTAATAAATCCATAATTGAATCATTACCAAGATATAAATCCCAGAAATATGGACTTAATAATGAAACACCACCACATGCGAGAGAAGGAGATGAATATTGTTTAATTTTAAGAATAATCTCCTTAATCATTTGTGCTTCTTCTTGATTATCTGGCATAAAATCAAATGATAGAGTAAATGATCTAGGAGTTGATCCTTCATAATTCTGGAAGTAATTTGGATCCAATAATGGTTTTCTAATACCTGCTCTTTGTGCTTGGTATTTTAAAGGAGTAGCAATACCATTAAATATCTGCTGAGTGTTTCCTTCACCTACAAATGTATCACCTGCAGCCTTTAATATTTCACCTAAACCATCAGTTATAGCACCTGATTCCTGTTTCCATTCATGATTCTGAGAATCTGATAATTCATTCGGTAATGGTAAAGTAATAGCAGCTTCCGTTGTTAAACTCTGTTGTGATTTAAATGGACTACTATCACCGAGTAATCCTTCCGATCCTTCAGAAACAGCTTCCACACCTTTTCTTATAAGTGCTGCTTGCTTTGATGAAAATGCTCCTCCATCAGCAGTGTTTAGATCATGTAAAGCGGGTCTTGTACTAGCTATTAGAGTAATCCTTCTATTTACATAATCAGCTCCTGTTATATAGTTAGGATAATGTAATTTAGAGACTTCTAACTGCGATCCTGCTGAGAATTTTCCTGTTCCTGATAAAGGAAAGAAATGATCAATAATATTAGCTACGACCATTTTTTAAAAACCATTAAATTTTCTATGTAAACTCATATAAATATGTTTATATTTATATTTCTATTTCTATTTCTAATGAGGGGAGCACCATGGAAATTTCAGGTATTCAAAATTCACAGTACAATCCTTACGAAAATATTGAGAAAACTAATAAATTAACGGAAAAAATTATTCAAGCTCAGAATATTCAGAAAGAAAGAGAAATGGCGACTGAAATTGCTGTTAAAACTGATTCTGAACAAGAACGGAGAAAACAAGGAATAGTTGATGAATACATTTGATTTTTCGTAGAAAATCCTATATAATAATGTATATAGGAGTTAAAAAATGAAAATTAACGATCTAATTAGCATTTTGCAGAAATATCAAGACAAATACGGGAATATCAGCCTCTATGAAATCCATGAATATGAACAAATTGATGGTTCATATGAAACAGAAATAGAGGATTTTAAGATTAAAGATGTTTTCAAAAACGATAAATTAATTCTCAGGATAGAGTATCACTACTACGATTGAGGTTAAAAAATGAATATTAGTGTACAAGGAATGTCAGCAGCGTTTCAACAAATTCAGACATCTGCTCATAATATAGCTAATGCAAATACTGAAGATTTTAAACCTCAAATTTCAACTAATTACACTTTAGATGAAAATCAAGGTGTTAAAACAATTACAGAATCAAAAAAGCCAGAAAAACTTGATCTTACAAATGAAATAGTAAATCTTCAAGAAAATCAAGTCTTATACAAGGCCAATGCAAAAGCTTTTAAGATTCAGAGCGATGTCAAAGGGACATTATTTGATCGATATTATTGATTTGGATTTTCATCTGGAATAATGTCCTTAAATTCAGAACTTAACTCATATAACCATTTTTTTCTTAAATTGAATAATGTTCCATCTTCTTTAAATTTATTAATAATAGAATTTATTTCTCCCTGCATTTTTACATTATTTTTATTTAACATAATCGCAGATTTGTTATCATTGTTAAAAGATGTGAAATCTGATGTAAATGCGTCGTTGATCAATCCATTTCTAATATAATATCTATTTACAAATTCTGATCTAAAAATTCCTTCGCATTTTCTAGAATTGTAAAAACTATTACATATATTATTACTTAAACACACGATTACTTTAGAAAACCCTAATTTTAATAATGTCTCTTCTTGAGAGGAACCCTTTTCAACACATATAGGAAGTCGTTTCAATTTATTAAAATCAGTTAATTGATTCAAAACTTTAACATGTAATATAAGACTGTCGTGTCCATTAATATAAGGTTCGCTAAAAATAAAATTTTCAGCACGCTCGTGAGTGATAAAAATATCAGCGATTGCTAACTTATCAGGCGAATTATAAATTTCATTAAATATATCTTTAAAATGAATAGAAATAAATTCTATTTCCCAATTTAATTCTTTAGCAATTAAATTCATTAAATCTATATCAAATCCAACAAGTTTATTATTTTTATCAATGAATTCAAATGGTGGATAATTTGCTTCCGTGTATACAATAATGGTATTATGTTTATGCTCAGGAACATTTATATCTATTGAACTATAAGTAGGATAATCTTCTTGAGAGTTATTTTTCAGTGACGTCATCTGTAATGAAAACACTAAAATAATTAATGCAATTATCCATGAAATATTTTTCATTTTTCTGGGTCATTTAAATTTGTATTTTGACTATATTTATATGTTTGAAACAAATATAAATACAATTAAAAACTATGAAGACTTTAAAATCAGCAGTATTTTTAATTTACATTTTTTCTATTTTGACTACTCCTTTGTTGGTTTATGGTGGAACTTATTTTTCTGAAGAAAATACACCGTACTATGGAATGATTGATTTCTCTAAAGGTGATCGTAGGTTCATCAGAAATACTGAACTTAAAGGTGATTTCTACAACGAAGCTTACATCAATTCTTTAATTGATCAAAAATACAACGAAATTAAAGAAGAAATGAAAGAACAAAATATTTTGGTTAAAGAAATTAAATTCTCAAGTATCTCTTGCGATGAAAACAATAAATGCGAGATTAACATTGTAGCTAGTACTGAGGAAATTAAAAAATGATATATTTACATAATTCACTTAGAAAATATGTATCAGCAATTCTAAATTTTTTTAATGAAATGAAGATCCAGTACAAGAATTCTGAAGGAGATGTTATTGAGAGAAATATTCCTGTTGATTTTTCTATAAGAGAGAAATCCGATATTATAGATGAAAAAACGCAAGAATCAATTCTTTCAGGAAATACAAATGTTCTTCCTAGAGCTTATATTACTTGGTCTGCAATTAACCGCGATGATCAAAGAATGAGGAATAGGAATAATAAGATTAATATATTAAGAAAAGAGAATAGTATAGAGTACCAATATAATTCTATGCCATATAGTGTAGTACTTGATTATCATGTTATTTGCAGAGGAATGACTGAAGCATGTCAAGTTTTAGAAGAAATCGTTCCTTATTTTAATCCTATCTTAAATTTAGATGTATATGATGGTGATAATTTAGACGAGCCAACAAGAGTTCCTGTTCAATTACTAGATGCTAATTTAGAATCTGCTGATTTTGATGAATATAGTAATAATAATATAACAGTAAACGCTACAATCCAAGCATACATCAATATATTCTCTCCAGTTAAGACTATAGAAAACGTTAAAAGATATAAACTTAGTTTTCATGGTAATGAAGAAGATAGAGAAAAGACAATAGGATATGATGTTCATAAAGGAAAAGTTGATCCAGAAACAAGAAAAGAATTAGATAAAATTACCGCTCTTTCTAAACTTCAAATAGGATTTAAAACTAGAGTTCTTGAGAAAGGTGAAAATACGGTTTATACATATACACAAAAACATAAACTTGATGATATTAGAAGCTCTAATTGGACTGTTTTGCAGCCAGAAATAGAAATAGTTCAAATGCGTGGAAACTCTATTAAGATAAAGGTTCCTGATGATTATAAAGGAGATGTAGAAATTATCTTTGAAGTTGAAGATGAATTTGGTAATAAGCAAGCATGTTCGAGGCTTTTTAAGGTGTGAATTAAAAGTGTCAGTTTTCAATCAAGTTAAGAGTTGACATTTTTGATCTTTAAGTTTAATTTTTAATTATATTATATTTCTTTAAAGAAATCAACAGTTTTTCTTAAAAATAATTGTTGATTTTCTTTTAAATGTATTATATAATATAAAATTACTCTTCTTTTCATAAACTGTCAACTCTTAACTGAATTAAAAGTTGACATTTTGGTCTTGATTTTTTCTAAATCATATATTATAATATATACATAAAATGATTGATAGGAGATAGATATGAACTTCAATAACACAACAAGAAAAATCAAAGAAACCTACAGAAATCAGTTAGAAGGAATTATATCTAGGATTGAAAGATTTAGAAATGACAAGGCGCTTTCAGTTCGACTTCCAATTAAAGTATTAGGTTTAAAACTAACAATTTGTCTTAGAAGAAGAAACGATCAGATAGAAGTTATGTTTACTGATGAGAATGATAACTTCTTACATGATAATTTTGGTCTTTGTATCTCGAGTACTTCAGTAATATCCAATGAAGATGATTTCGAGAAGATCTTCAAAGTAGTTTCTGAAGAGGTTTCAACCTTGATCGAAGAGTTTATTCTTTCTTAAAAAAATTTCTAAAAATCCTAAAGATTTCCTTACTAATGTATTAAATATACATATAAGGAAATTTTTAACCTCTAGAGAGGTATTAACTATGAGTTCGTTAATTTCAGTTCAAGGATCATCAGGATTAGATATTAATTCTATTATCTCGTCACAGGTTAATGTAAAGAGAGAATCATACAATTCTAAAATTTCTGCTCGAAAGAGCACTTTAGAATCAAATATTAGCGGTGTAGGTAAACTTAAATCGTATTTAGGTTCTTTCCAGAGTAAACTAAAAGAAACGCTTAATACAAATGATATTTTAACAGGTGAAAATACTAAGAGTAATTTAGATGCTTATAAGATTACTAGATCAAATACTGGCTTAGATAATAAAAACAGACAATCATTTAGTATAGAAGCTGATAAAGATTCTCAAGCACAAGAATTTGAGTTTGAAATTAAACAATTAGCTAAAAAAGAGAATGTTTCACAGGTTCTTCAAGATCAAACATTTTCATCTGGAACTCTAACATTCAGTTTAGGAATGGGAGCTGACGGAAATGCTCTAAGATTTAGTGTAGAAGTTCAAAATGGTGATAATTTAGAGGCAATTCAGAAGAAGATTGCTAATAATGACTACGGAGTTCAAAGTACATTAGTTAATACAGGAACAGTTAATGCTGGGTTAGCTGGTTATATGTTTAGTATATCCGGTGGTAAAACTGGTGATAATGCTACTAATTTAACAATAGAAGGAAGTACTGAAGAATTACAAAATGTATTTGGTCTTTCATCTGAATCAGATGGTCATTGGTCAAAGCATCAAAAAGCACAAAGTGCAATTGCTGAATACAACGGAACTGAGATTAAATCAGATACTAATTCGTTTAAAAATATTCCTGGATTAACAATAGAAGCTAAAGAAGTAACAGGTGAGAAAGAAAGTATTAGTGTAGAAAAAGATTATAATGAAATTACTAATAATGTAAATGAAACAATTTCATCATTTAATTCTTTATTATCTAATCTAGATAAATTAACTAAATCAAATACTTATACAGATGGATATAATAATTATGATGGTGGAGATTTAGCTAATAATTCAGTAGTAAAAAGTATAGGGAAAGTTTTAAAAGGTGTTTTCACTTCATCGATGTTTTATCAAGATGAAAATAAAAACTCTTTAGCTGATTTAGGTCTTAGTTTAGATAAGAAAGGTAATATTACTTTTGATCAGGAAAAATTTAAGAAAACGATTGAGAGTGATCCAAAAGCAATAGAATTATTAAATGGTGAGAATGGATTATTTAATAAGCTAGAGAAAAAAGTCAGTGATTATTTAAGTGATGATAGTGTAGTAAGTAGTTTATCAAATAATTATGATAAGCAATTATCATATATTGAAGATCAAGAAGAAAGATACAATACAATGATAGAAAAATACCGTGAAACTTTAATTAAAAAGTACACGGCAATGGAGGATTTAATTAGCTCTTATAATTCTAAATTAGATTATGTAAGTAATATTTTAAATCAAGGTTAAACACCATTCCAAACATCAGGTTCATCAACTGACGAAACAGAGACTTGAACCTGAACCTCTGGATCATTTTCTGTATCTGGTGACTCTGGAGTAATATTATCTTTAACCTTTTTACTGTATGCTTTTATTTCACTATCATAATCCTGCTTCTCTTTTCTCTTTATAATTTCATCAAAGAAACCGTCTAAGTGATCATAATTATTTTTCTTTTTAGCTTCTTTTTCTATTTCAGCTATTTCAGAATCATCTAGAGGTTCTTCAAATTCCTTCTCAAAATCAGGATATAAATCTGGTTCTGGATCTAATTGATCTCTTGTAGGTGTGAATTTCATATTATCAGTTTGTTTAAATTCATTATATAAATCTTTCTCTTTTATTTCATCGGTAAGTTTAGTTTCATATGGAATTAGAGAGAGTTTATAAACAGATTTTTGATCTTTATATGTAAATAAATTATTAACTCCGGGAACCATAAACTCTACATTAGTTATTTCCATTACTTTATTGTTAGGAAATACTACTAGATTTGAAATTGTATTAGTTAAGTCACATTTTGCTCTTTCGATATCTCTTCTTGTAACAAAGATATTAATATTATCAAAATTAAAGAAACCATATTCAGTAAAATTATATGACGAAACATCAAATCCCTCAGAATTTTCGGGAAGAGCATACATATCAAAAACGTCTTCTGAATTAGTCTTAATATGACTAAAATCACCAAATACTACATTATCTTTATTAATTTTTTCTGTCTTAATGAACTTAATAGGAATTCCATAATGAGTAATAACTTCATTAATTAGAGATTCATGTAAATCATACTCAGGACGTTGAGAAAAATTAAAGTTGAAATTTTGAAAGTTATTTAAATCTGTCATTTTGTAATCCTGCTCTAACTAATTCGTTTAAACATATATACTGCTAAATATGGTGGAGTATTATTATGAGCTAATCCTCCACCAGTAGGATTGTTTGTTGCTGTGCTTGCTACTATTCCAAATCTTCCGTAGTTGTTATTCGTTCCTGCAATTCCAAGACCCCAGCCATTCTTTCCTCCACCACCATAAATTCCAAAAGAATCGCCATTTGTCGTAATTTTGCTATAGTCATGATTGTGAGGATTCTGAGTATGATTATGTGAAGGAATTTCTTGTACTGTTAATGTATGAGAGAATTCACCTCCAGTACTACCTGCTGGATAATTAGAACTACATGAAAGTAAGAATTTTTCTTGAATTCTCTCCCATATACCACCTATTAAAGAACCTGGATTTACATCAGTTACTGAAATATAAATTGCACCTACTGGATAGACTAAATCTACCAAATTAATTCTCAGCGTTCCATCTTGATCAACGGTTAAAATCTGACCATCTGGTTTAACCTGACCAACTAAATCATTAGTAGCAATAGTAGAAAGAGTTTCACGATATGTTTCCTTAAGAACTCCTGCTAATTTTTGAGCACCATTCTCTGAGAGATCATTTGTAATGTTAGAGAGATCTCTATCTAGTTTTGCATTAAGATCTGTAACAATATTATTAATATCAATCTCTGCCATTTTTGATTTAGCCTACTCTCTTCCAAATGTTTACGTATCTTGCAGGAGGTTGAACGGTGTTTGACTTTCCATAGACTGCAGAAGAACGAGAAGCGTTAAAATCAAAGGTAAAATTATAAGATGCTTCATCTGAGGCTTGTGCTCTCATTCCAGGTGGATTAGCTTTAGTTCCTACTGTTCCAAAAGCACCTTTACAAGACCTAATATCAGCAACTGGTAAACCACCCAAAACATCAGTAATAGGATTAAATTGACCTGTTATATTAGGTAACCCAGCTTCAGAAGTACTTCCAGCTGAATGATCGTTAGACGAGCCATATAATGACTGATTTTCAGCAACCTTTGCCCATGTTCCAATACCTAAAATAGTACTTGGATTTAAGTTACTTTCAGTCAAATAATAACTTCCAATAGGAAATATAGTCTCAACAACACTCTGAATACTCAATGAATTTTTACCTATTTGTAGTGATTTAATACTTGTCATTTTTAATTACCTATTTCCTATATTTATATTTAACAAAACATATAAATATATTAAAAATGAAGCATATCAAAGGTTTTTAAATGTTCTTAAATGAAATTTTACAGAAAAGTTTTTTAAAGATTAAGAAAACTGATCCAAAGAAAGATTCTAGCACCGTTACGCCTAATAATATCTTAATGGATTTAGGTGATCCTAATACGACATTCGGTGCTGGTGTTTTCTTCGATGATGATAATGATCTAAATAGATCAGTTTATCAGGGTGGTGACTTTAGTGATTTATTAGTTAAGCAAGCTAATAAAATTCTTCAGTATAGAAATTTAGTTCTTCAGACAGATGTTTCAAATGCATTAGAAGAAATTGTCAATGAAGTTATTTTCTCATATGATACTGAGAATCCTCTTAAATTATATATGAATGAAGAAAACACTAAAATTCAGGAAGCTGTTCAGAAGTGTTTTGATAAGATTATAAGAATAGCTGATATTAAGAGGAATTTATATAGTATTATTAAACATAGTTATGTAGATGGACAGCTAATTCTTCATTGTACTTATGATAAGAAAAAGCAATCAAATGGAATAAAAAATATTGTAGAAGTAGATCCTATAATGTTTTACTATGATAGAAAAGATCAGAAGTATAAGATTGCTAATAATAAAGAAGGCGGAATTCGATCATCATTTAGTGGTTATGGATTATATGATTTTCCAACA
>AUXO013235818.1_pt1 | contig 12431 bp, 12 predicted proteins | sample 768731 | NCBI WGS metagenome assembly AUXO01 (sample SAMN02715735, study PRJNA202380) | gut metagenome | biome: sheep rumen | host: Ovis aries | place: New Zealand: Palmerston North | reverse complement strand
AATGTCAATATGCCGAAGAATACACTGGCAATTCTGATTTCTTCAAAAAAGACGGTTGCATACATTAGGGTCAGAGTAAACAGAATAACAGTGAATTTCATCAGTATAGAGTTGATAAAAACACTCAGTTTATTTCTTTTTATGCGTATAATCTCACCAATGGAAATGGCAAGGAAAAGGAAAGGCAGGGTGGAAACAGCTGCTGTCATCTGAAACAGTTCCTTATTGCCTTCCATAAAGAAGAGAATCGTTGAAGACAGCATAAATAGAAAGAGTGCTGTTTCCATAACCGCAAGAATGATAAAAAGAGTGATTTTATATTTTGTGTTCATACTTGATACTTCCTTAATTATCATATCACACTATTGTGATGAAAAATAAAAAAACAGAATTCATTTGAATTCTGCTTAATATGTAACTTTTTCAATGACTACTGTTGCACGGCCGAGATTGATCTTGTCATTCTCATTCAACGGACTGTTGCCAAGCGGCGGTAGCTTTCTGCCGTTAAGGTATGTGCCGTTATGCTCGGCAACATCTTCCAAGTAGAGCTTGCCGTCATTGATGTAAATTCTTGCATGCTTGCGGCTGACCGCTTTTTCAGCGACAACAAGATCACAGTTTTCTTTATCCCTTCCCAGAAGACATGGTAATGTTTCAATTGTCTGTTCCGTGATGTTACCGTTAATGGAAACAGATGCGACAAATCCTTTCGGCTCCGGTGCTTTGACTGCAACAGGAACTTCCAGTGTCTTTGCAATTTCGGTATCTCTTGAAACAATCGGTGTAGGGACAGCTTTCAAATCCTGTCTTTCTACCGCGATGGTTGCCTGCGGAACAGGCTCTGCCGGTTCGTCGACAATCTTGAACGCAGGCTCAGCCTTTGGCTCAGGCTCGGCAACAGGCTCTTCTTTCTGAACTGCCGGTTCTGTTTTCTTCTTTCGCTTGGTCGGCGGAGCTACTTCTTCACCTTCTTCGTCTACGTAATATGTATTCTTCTTGACGCCTAATACAATCAAGGCGATACCCATTACGGCGATAATGCCTAGCAGGGCATAAATAATCAGCTTATTTATCTCAGGATCATTGAACATAATTATCTCCCTTTATAAATTACAAGCAATATTGTACAACGAAATTCGCAATTTAGGCAATCAGTATATTGCTTTATCATGGGCAGAAGCATTTTTAATCAGCAGAAATACGGAAATATCCAGCAGGATGACAAAACCGATGAAGGCAATAAAGAGTATATCTCCGCCTACCATCAACATGCCGTCATAAATCCAGTGCAGCAATACAGCTGTCACATATCCTGCAAACAGGTTCAGCGTAATACCCGATTTGTGCAGGTAAACATCACATACCTTTGCTTTAGCATAGAAGACACCCATATATACCGAGAAGGCAAGATGGGCAGGTATGGATAGAATGGCCCTGGTAAAGGCAACAGACATGCCATACATGAACACGTAGAGAACATTTTCAATTGCCGCAAAGCCAAGGGAGACGAATACGGCATAAATCACACCGTCAAAGGTATAGTTGAAGTTGGGATCATTCCATGTATGTTTCTTCATATAATGGAATTTTGCACCTTCTTCAATCAAAGCTACAGATAGTGCATCCATAATCGCAAAGGCAGTGATGCTGAGGCTGTCGGCAAAATAGCCGAGAATGAAGGAAACGGCCATTTCCAATAGGGAAGCAACTGCAGCTGCAAACAGTCCGCTGATCAAAAGCTTTTTCAACAAATAGCTCGGTTCCTTATCCGTTTTGTCTCTTCGATATACATAGATTAACAATATCACTGCAGGTAGTACTGCTGCCATAAAGTATGTGGCGGTATTTGTTAATGAGAAAGAATAGTTATACATTTTTAACAAGGATCCTTCCAGATATCCGTTTTATGGACAATTTCATACAGCTGGTTTTTAGCAATGCCGTGTCGTGAGGAGATCTCCTTGACGGCTTCACTTTTACTCATGCCCATCTCTCTGCATTCGTTGAACAGATTCATCAAGGCTGACATATCGATTGCTTTTTCATAATCGTCATGATTGCCATCGATGACAACTACCATTTCTCCCTTTAAAGTATCGGCAATTTCCAGCACTTCACTGATTGTTCCGCGAATGAATTCTTCGTGCATTTTCGTCATTTCCCTTGCAAGACAGCACCGTCTGTCACCCAGAACATCCAGACAGCTTTGCAGCATCTTGGCAATCCGGTGAGGTGCTTCATAAAAGACAAGGGTCATGGGGTAAGGCTTGTATTCTCTTAACTTCTTGACACAGTCATGGGTAGAAGGCGGCAGAAAGCCGACAAAGATAAACGGCTGTACAACCAGACCCGAGGAAACCAATGCATTCAATACTGCTGAGCTTCCGCTTACCGGCACGACATTGTAGCCTAGAGCAGTTGCTTCATTAACGATCTTCTGTCCCGGATCACTGATTAACGGATAACCCGCATCCGAGATTAAGGCAATATTCTTTCCCTGGGAAAGAAGGTTGACAATACCTTTGGAACTTGGATCTTCATTGTAATTCTGATAGGAAATCAGACGTTTGGAAATATTAAAGTGCTTGAGCAGCTGTCCGCTGTTTCTTGTATCTTCACAAGCGATGACATCCACATTCTGCAAAACTTCAATGGCACGCGGTGTCATCTCTGAAAGATTGCCGATCGGTGTGGCAACCAGATACAAGGTAGGCTTTTCGTTTTGAAAAGACTGCTGCCGGATCATGATGCATCCTCTTTCTTCTTCTTTCCGAAGGTACGTACCGTCACATTCTTTACTTCAGGTTTTGGTGTATCGTTGTTTTTCTGACGGTTTTCGTTTTTCTTTGCACTGAATCTTCTTGTGGTAACCTCCGGCTTTTTGCGATTGTTGTCACGGTCTTTGCGCTGGTTGTTCTTCTTTGGTTCCTGTTCCGCCATGGAAGGAAGTTCCATGGAAACATGATGTGTTCTGCTTTCCGGATGCAAGTTCTGTGTCGTCTTATGAATGACTTTCTTTTCTTCGGTTCCTTCCGGCTTTTTCGGCATGATGACACCTTTGCGCGGAATAGCTTTTTCCCTTAATTCCTCCATAGTGATGAAGAGGGTAGTCTCCCTGTTTTCCAGTTTGACTTCGTTGTTCATGACGTTCATAGCCGTGATACGGAAGATCTCATTTTCATATTCGACTTGGGATCCCATTTTCGGTAATCCGTCTGTCAGTTCCTTGTAATCGTCATCTTCATATTTCAGACAGCACATGAGTTTTCCGCACATGCCGGAAAGCTTGTCAATGTTTAAAGCCAGCTGCTGGTTTTTGGCCATGTTGATGGAGATGACATCAAACCTGCTCTTGAATCTTCTGCAACAGCATTCCATGCCGCACATACCGATTCCACCGACCATTTTTGCCTTATCTCTTTCACCGATTTGTCTTAATTCAATACGGCAATGCAGTCTTGCACCGAGTCTTTTCAATAATTCGCGGAAGTCTACACGCTGATCGGCAAGATAGATGAACAGTATCTTGGATCTGTCCAGTGTATATTGGGCACTCAGCAGATTCATATTCAGCTCAAGTTCGGCAACCTCACTGTTGCAGATGCGGAAAGCGAGTTTTTCCATCTCGATATTGTTGGCATATTCATTGTGGTCATGTTCCGTTGCAATACGGATCACGGGTTTCTGTGGCATATGCAGGTTGTATTTTTCAATCTCAAGAGCATCTGCTTCCACTTCCCCAAGTTCGAGCCCCTGGGCGGTTTCCACGACTACCCAATCGCCTTTTTTGATTGATGGATTTTCAGTTCCAAATGAATACGGCTTTCCGGCATTGCGGAAGCGTACCGCAACACTGTATGTATATGTTTCATTTGCTGACTGGGATATTTCCTGATCCTGTTTTTCAAAGATTGTTCCCATTCTCTAATTCCTCCAATTTGTATATCGCTTGTGCAAGCACAAGGTTCAGATCATTAAAACGGTTGACCAGATCTTTCTGTGTATTTGCGATCATGATCAGTTTTGCATAGTATTCTTTCTTCTGATCTGCATGCATAACGGCATTATCATACCACGAAGGCCCTTTTGCGTCACGTTTTATCACATCATGACCATAGAGGCTTAGCAGATCAAAAAAAGCCTGCAGAAGGATGATGTTGCTGCGCTTTGCCTTCTGATTGTCTTTTTCCGATGAACGGTAAGAGATGTCATAATCAATTAACAGCTCATCCTTTAATCCGTCAATGTTCAGATACTGCTTGAACATCATGACGGCATTTTGATATGCTTCTGTATCGTGCAGGGTTTTGATTTCATCGATGTTCTTGGCAATATGGGAAAGAAAATATGCATCTTCTTTTGGAATGCCTTCTGCTAATGCAGCTTCATAGTATTCATGTTCCGACATCGGTGTAAACGGAAGAATGGTACACCTTGAAAGAATGGTCGGCAAAATTCTGCCGGCATTGTCCGTCGTCAGAATTGCCGTGACACCTGCACCGGGTTCTTCCAGGAATTTGAGCATGCTGTTTTGGGCGGAGACACTTGCGGTTTCCGCATTCTCTATGATGTATACTCTCTCCCCGTTACCTTTTTCCAGCGCCGTTTTGGAAAATTTCTCCTGGATTGCATCGACATCCGCTTTAGAGATCGCCTTATCATTTCCGTTCAAAATAACCATATCCGCATAAAGGCCTTCTTCCACTCTGCGGCAGTTGTTGCAAACACCGCATGCCAAACCACTCTGCTTTTCACAAAAGATGCTCTGTGCAAGAAGTATGGCTGCTTCATGTTTGGGTGTTCCATAAGGCCCGCTGAAAAGATAAGCATTGGAAATCCTCTTGCTGTTGCATGCATTTTCCAAAGCCTGATAGACAACAGGCTGTTGTTTTTTAAGCATCTCGCGCTTCATCTAATAATCCCTTAACGATTTCGTAAGTCTCCTGAATCACTTCTTCGACATTTTTGGATGCATCAACAAGAATCATGCGGTCTGCATATTTTTGGATGACTTTCTGATAGCCTTCATGCACTCTTTCATGGAATTCAATGCTTTCCTGATCCAGCCTGTCAAGGTATGTTCTTCCTTTGGCAATTCTTTCAAGACCGGTCTCGGCATCAATATTCAAAAAGATGGTCTTATCGGGAAGGTGGTTTTCAATCGCAAACAGATTGATTTCATACACTTCATCAATGCCGATCTGTCTGCCGCATCCCTGATAGGCCAGGGAACTGTCCACAAAACGGTCGCTGATGATTGTGATGCCTTCATCCAGAGCAGGCAGAACTTTATCGACCAGATGCTGGCGTCTGCTTGCTGCATAAAGAAGTGCTTCTGTTCTGGCATCCATGTCCGTATTTTGGGGATCAAGGATGATGTTACGAATCAGTTCGGCAATTTTGCTGCCGCCCGGTTCTCTGGTGTATCTGACTCTATACCCGTCTTTTTCCAGTTGTTTTGTTACGGCAGTGCTTACGGTTGTTTTACCACTGCCATCGGGTCCTTCAAATGTAATAAATAATCCACGTTTCATAGTCGTTATTATAACACGACTCACACCGAATGAGGGTTTTCTTCTTCGTGACTTTTTCTATATAATTAGATGAAGGAGGGAAAATGGATATTTTACAATACAGGACATGGATAAAACAGCAGGTTAACAGCCCGTTTTCTTATCAGGAAAGTGCGGACCAGATTGATATTGATGCCGGTTATGCAAAGGCTAGCCTGGTTTTTCATGAGCAGGATATTATCGAGCTGATGATCACAAACAGTGCGGATGGAGAAATATCCTTTTATCTGCATTTCCAGCTGAAAGAGGAAGACCATGCAAAGAATCTGTTTAATGAACTTCTGGATACATTGAAAAATCTGAAAAACAAGCAGAAATGTAAAATACTTCTCAGTTGTTCCAGTGCCTTAACCACAAGTTTTTTTGCACAGGAATTAAACAAAGCAGCTGAGACATTAAAACTGGATTATGATTTCGCTGCCGTCTCATTTAACCATTTGTATGAGAAGGGTTCTGATTATGATGTGATTCTGCTTGCACCGCAGATCCATTATGAATATGACAAAGTGAAGGAAATTCTGCAGGATCAGATCGTCCTGAAGATTCCCGCAGCTGTCTTTGCACAATACAATACCGGCGGTGTCTTTGAACTGGTTATGAGCGAGCGGACAAAAGCAGCACTGCAACAGAAGGAAGAACATCCTGATCCGGTGGATCCCTTTGAAAACAATTACCGTATTCTGACACTTGGCATGATTAATCATAAGGATATGATCCGGTTCGGTTATCGTATCTATGATCATGGCAAAAGAACACTGGACAAGGAAGTCATCAAGCAGACATTTGAATTACAGGATCTGGAAGACCTGATGGATTACATTGTCGCAAGGCATAAGAATATCGATGCCATTGCCCTTGCTGTTCCGGGCATTACATATCATGGCGTGCTGAATTTGATCGGATATGGTTTTATCAATCAGGATATCGGGCAGTCTCTGACCGACAAATACGGCATTCCTGTCATTCTGATCAACGATGTCAATGCGATAGCGCTTGGCTATCATGCCATGTACAGGGAGGAAAAGAATATGGTGTTCTATTTCCAGCCGAAAGGCATTCTTCCCGGTGCAGGTATCATTATTGATGACAAATTATATTCGGGAAGAGTTCATGCGGCAGGAGAAATCGGATTCCTGATCAAACACGTTGTTGAAAATGCGATAGAGAAAAGCCTGACACCGGAAGGTGCCATGGAAGTTGTCACAACAGGGCTGCTGGCCTTTATCACAACCATGGCTCCGGAGAAGATTGTCTTATACAGCGAGCTGACCCCGAATGTGAATGAGATTAAGGCAGAGCTTGCCAAAGCTTTACAGGAAGATTTCCTGCCGGAAATCGAGCACGTGGACAGATTGAAGACATACATGCTTCCGGGTGCGATGATTCATGCCCTGGATGTCTTTGCTGAGATGCCGGATTGGATTGAGGAAAGCAGAAAGAAAAACAAGACCTTTCAGTGAGGTGCGTTATGAAAAAATATCTTGTATTCCTTTTTGTGCTATGTGCTGCATGCAGCACGCAGGAGAGAATGCTTTCGTCCGTGGAAGAGGCTGATTCAATTCAGCCGGAAGAAGAGCCAAGCCCTGCAAGTGAAACAATTCCTGTCACCGAAGAAACAGAAGAGGGCATTGATATTGACATATATGTCGGTAACTGGGAAGGGCTTGTTGAAACACTCAGCATGGAAGAAACCGGTGAAGGCATATATGAATCAAACGGTTTACATGTTACATGGGAATACAGTACCTATTACCCGGATTTCAGAATTTTTAACATCAGCAATAGCGGTAATGAAGAGGTATTGTTCTGCGGCAGCAGAATCATGGATTCCATAGATGTTTTTGATGAAAATGTAAGAAATCATGGCTGGTATCATGCATATGATCTTAGTGAAGGAATTGTATATGCAAAGTATATTGAAGATCAGGTATATGTTTTGACTGTGGATATTGATGAAGATAAAGTGCATTCCTACACGATCAGCAATGAAGTACTGGATGGCTCCCTCTATGCAGCGCTGGATAAAGTGTATTTTTTGCAGAACCATCCGGACATGGAGGAATGGAAAAAGGCGTATATCGCATATATTGGGGATAACCATGTTTACCATGTATATAACGAACCTGTGGAAACGCATTATTATCAGTTTGTGGATATTAATGGGGATGAGATTCCCGAACTGCATTTATATTATGACAATCCAGATTACGGGGAAGAGATTATCACATATACGGAAGATGGCTTGAAAGATCTGCATCTGTACGGTACTTTACTCTACTACAATAAAGAGAACTATTTTGCAGATTCCATCGACCGTTCCGAAGTGCATCAGGATGAGATTTATTCCATCATTAACAATGATTTTGTAAAGATTGCTTCAGGCAACTACGGAACCGATGATCCTGAGCATTCGGATTACAGGTATTACTGTAATGATGAGGAAGTTAATGAAAAAGAATATAAAGAGCATGTCATTGACGGCAGCCGTTGTGCTTGGCCAAACAATGAACTGCATGACTATTATGAAATGATGATGCAGATCGTCATGTATTAAGGAGAAAATGATGTTTAGAGAAATGAGAAGAAAGAACCAAGAGCTTTCTGAAGAAGAATGCATTCAGATTTTGAATGGGGCAAAACGAGGTGTCCTGTCCGTTTTCGGTGAGAATGGCTATCCTTATGGTGTTCCGATGGATTTTGTCTATGAAGAACAGAAAATCTATTTCCATTGTGCCCTCAGCGGACATAAACTGGATGCCGTTCAGGCAAATGACAAAGTCTGTTTGACCGTACTGGATGAAGGCGTAAAGGAGGAAGGTGACTGGTGGTATCATTTTAACAGTGTCATCTGCTTTGGCAGAATCCGTATTGTTGAAGATGCAAAAGAAAAAGAAAAACGCCTGTTTTCTTTCGGCATGAAATACATGCCTACACGGGAATCTGTTCTGGAGGAAATGAAACTGGATGGAAGCAGGGCCAATGTTCTGGAGCTGTCCATAGATCATATGACAGGCAAAAGGGTCAGAGAAAAATAGGTTTCTTTCCATAACTGAAAAAGCATGCATAGGCATGCTTTTGACTTATTTGACCAACAGATACATGAGTACGGAAACCAGCGTACTGGTTAAGCCGATACATGCTTCATATGGGATTAATTTCATTCTTTCAGATATTTTTAATGAAACCGCGCCTCCAGTTGCGTGGAAGAAAGAGCCATGTGGCAGAGAATCCACTACCGTTGCACCGGCATGGATCATAGCGGCAGCTGCTAACCCGGAAACACCGGAAGCTAACAATGTCGGAGAGAATGTCTGGGCAGCTACGGTGGCACCGGCTGTTGTGGATGCGGTTGCTCCTGCCATTAAGATACCGGATAACGGTGCAAGAATAAATGCAGGCATATTCATTGCTTCAAGGATATTTGTTACATCGTACTGCAATGCGGAAGCTTTGATGATACCGGCAATTGTTCCTGTGCCGATCAGAAGAATGGAAACACCGATAACCTTGGACAAACCGAATTCCGTATAGGAAACCAGATTCTTTGCATTACCTGTAGCCAGGGTGCAGATGATTCCACCTACCGGCAAAGCAATCAGAGGATCGATGGAGATGCCTGCAACCGGTCTTAATGCGAGCATGATGATGACACATAGCGGACCGAGAATTGCTGTAAAGAAGGATGGAAGATTGCGATCTTCATTTTTTTCAAGGTCTTCTGCCGTGACACGCAAATCGCCTTTGGAAAGCTTGGAAGCAAGGATGACAGTAACGATTAATGCGCATACGGCAGGGATTGCATTACGCATCATGACAGAGGTCAGATCCTGTTGGAATGCTTCAGAGATTGCGATTGTATTCGGATTAGGTGAGATGATGTTGCCGGCTTTTCCGCCGCCGATCATTGCCAATAAAATTCCCGGCTTGGAGATACCGGCTTTCTCTGCGATTGCAAGAGCTATCGGAGCAACTGTAATGACGGAAATATCGATGAATACACCCACAGCACAGATGATCATTGTCGCTACGGCAATGGCAATCACTGCTCTTTTTTCACCGAGTTTGTCGACGATGGTTTCTGCAATTTTCTGGGCAGAACCCGTTTTGATCAATGCACCTGCCAGGATACCGCTGGTTAAGATACGAAGGATGCTGGACATCATTGAGGCAGCACCGGATACCATGGTACTGACCGTTGTATCCAATCCTCCGCCTCCGATAATACCCCCGACCAGGGCACCGAGAATCAGGCAGTATGCAGGCTGAACTTTTTTGATAATCAGAATAATGGCGATAGCCAGACCGATCATTGCTCCTAATGTTGTAAACTGTGCTTCCATGATTACCTCACTGCCTCGATCAGGCGGAATACCTGTTCTGATGTATCAACCATGTTCTGTCTTGCAACAGCATGGTCCATCGCTTCATCTTTGGTCACGACTCTTCTGAGAATCGGGAAGAAGGCATCAATACCGTGCTCATTTACCGCAACAGCATCTTTTGTGACAACACCGCTGAAGGCAACAACCGGTTTATTATATTTTTTGGCAATATTGGCAACACCGATCGGTGCTTTGCCCATAACGGTCTGTGCATCCAGTCTTCCTTCACCTGTAACAACAAGATCTGCATCTTTGACATATTCTTCGAGTTTTGTCTCTCTTAAAACGATGTTGATGCCGGATTCCAGTGTGGCATTTGTATAAGAGAGGAAGGCAAAGCCGAGTCCTCCGGCAGCACCTGTTCCCGGAATCAGGCGATCTGCTTTTTCATATTTTTCCTGCGTCAAGGCAGCATAGCTTTTTAACCATTCATCCATCTGCATGATCATGGATGGCGTTGCACCTTTCTGCGGACCGTAGATTGCACTTGCACCGTTTTCACCGCATAACGGATTATCGACATCACAAGCAATCTTGAAGTCACATTCTTTCAGAAGAGGCGTGACGGTATCATCTGTAATCTTTGTGATTTTGCTGAGACCGATGGCACCGTAAGAAACCTGATTGCCGTTTTCATCGAGCATTCCGTAACCAAGTGCCTGCAGCATGCCGATACCGCCGTCATTTGTTGCGCTTCCGCCGATGCCCATGATAAAGTGACGGCATCCTTTGCGGATTGCATCCAGGATCATTTCTCCGACACCGAAAGTTGTGGTATGCATCGGATTTAATTCATCATCCTTTAAGAAAGTGATGCCTGCAGCAGCTGACATTTCCATGACTGCTGTTTTGCCGTCATTGAGAATGCCGTATTCTGCATCCACAGGTTTGCCGAGAGGTCCGCATACTTTAACTTTCTGTAATTGTCCGCCCATGCCAAGCGTCAGGGCTTCAACGGTTCCTTCACCACCGTCTGCAAGAGGCCTGACAAAGACTTCTGCATCTTTCATGGCATTGTGAATGCCTTCCCTTATAGCATCGCCTGCCTGCAGGGAAGAAAGACTGCCTTTTAATGAATCGATAGCGATAACGATTTTCATATTGTTTCTCCTTTATTTCTATAAAAATAATATGCAAAAAGAGAAAACAATGATATGTTATAGAGGACAAAAGAATTCAAAATTTACAGAAAAATATATTACATAGAACAAAAAGGAGATCATATGGCTTCGATCAGCAGAGAAACTGCCCAGCAGATTACGGAAACCGTAAAAAACGTATGCGGATATGATATCAATTATATTTCTACAGACGGAATTATTATTGCCTCAACAGATCCGCAACGTATCGGAGATTATCACGAAATCGGCTATCAGGCTGCACAAAAAAAGGAAACAATAGAGGTGTATGAAGATAACCGGTACGATGGCACAATGAAAGGTATAAATATACCGTTTATTTATTACGGAACCGTGCATGCAGTGATCGGCATCACCGGAGAAGTGGAAGAAGTAAAAAAATATGCACGTCTTTCCGTACAGATCATGCGCATATTATTAAAAGAAAAAGATCTGGATACTTCTCGTGAAATGAAGAGGGCACAGTTTTCCTTTGTGGTTAGATCCCTGGTGAAAGGGGAACCGATCAGCCATGAATATCTGATGCAGTTTCTGAAGGAAAAGAAATTAAACTACCAGGATACTTACAGGGTAATTGCGATAAAGCTGAAACATAATGATAATATTACCATTATGGAGAATCGCATTGAACAAATGCTGAATGATGTGACAAATTGTATTTATGCATATGATTATCCCGAATCTTTTCATGTCATTATCACGGATGAATCCTGCAAGCGGCAGAAAGAATTCTTTGAAAGGATATCGAGAGAAAATACAAGAGTCTCAATAGGAAGCGTGCAAAAGATCAATCATCTGTCCCGCTCCTATGAAGATGCAATGTTTGCCCTGAAATCATCTGAAGAAGATTTTGTGATGTTTGACATGATGGACAGCCGGTTTTTGTTTTCAGTATTGCCGAGGAATCTCAAAGAAGTATTCTCGCAAAACTGTCTGGGTGAGCTGGATGAAAAGGAATTGGAAATATTAAAAACGTATCTCGATAATGATATGTCCCTGAAACAGAGTGCAGAAAAGCTATTTATTCATAAAAACACACTGCAGTATCAGCTGGATAAGATTGCTAAAAAAACAAGGAAAGATCCGAGAATCTTTAAAGATGCGATAACCTTCTGGATCGCATTGCAATGCAAAAACCAATGACAATAAATTATAGTGGTTCACATATAAATCCTGTGCTGATGATATCCGTCATTTCATCATGATGCCCGCCCATGATCTGAAAGATAAAGGCATCACCAACGGGTTGATATCCGTTATTTTTCATTTCTTCTAACAATGGCTTGATATGTTTCCCGGATAACGTTTCTGCCGTGGGCAGCTCCAGACATGTT
>AUXO016601816.1_pt1 | contig 12434 bp, 14 predicted proteins | sample 768731 | NCBI WGS metagenome assembly AUXO01 (sample SAMN02715735, study PRJNA202380) | gut metagenome | biome: sheep rumen | host: Ovis aries | place: New Zealand: Palmerston North | reverse complement strand
TTGTACTTACCATTATTTTTCCCCACCCGTTTTATTTTTTAAGGACGCAAGAAAATCCAGACTTTCCCGTGCCATTTCTTTTCCATTTTTTTCAAGATAAGCCTTGTTTTCTTCAAGCACCTGAAGGACAAGACTGTCGAGATCTTTTGAAAAAAGATTCTTCCTGTATTCTTCCGTTGACTGCGGACGTCCAGGTTCAATCTTATCTGCGGCAAAAATAATCTTACCAAGCTTTCCCAAAGAAACACTGCCAAAAGTGTGACAGGAAACTGCTTCAAGAATTTCTTTATCATCAATTCCGTAAACTTCAGAAAGCCTTACCGCTGCAGCCCTTCCGTGAAGAAGTTCACTTTTTCTTTTTTCAAGCTCTGTAATTTCCCTGCCGTCTTTTGAAGCAAGCTCGTAAAGTTCTTCTAACGGATAATCCTTACAGATATCATGAGCAATTCCCGCAAGATATCCTTTTTTACAGTCAGCACCGTAGAGAGCGCACATTTTTTCTGCAGTTTCTGCAACACGCACAGAATGTTCATAACGGCTTTTTTTTACGTGAGATTCAGCATCCTGTCTTATCTGTTCAAGAAGCTTTTCATAATCATTTTGCATAAAGACCATTCTCAAAAATATACTCAAAAACTCCGTCTGGAACAAGATACTTTATTCCGCTACCGTCAGCTGCCCTTTTTCTTATGCTTGAAGAACTGATTGATACGGCTTCATTTTTTAAAATTACGGCATTTGCAAAAAGAGATTCGCTTTTAATATCAAAAAATTCTGAGCTTTTGAGTTTTGCGTATTCACCTTTTGCCGATGGAGAAAATTTTTTATCTTCCTTTTGATACGGACGCTCTGCCAGAATTAAAGTGCATTTTTCTGCAATAAGCTGAGCATTGTGCCACAAATGAAATCCGCTGAAAAGATCACGCCCCATTATCAATCCAATTTTTCCCTCAAGAACAGACTGATATTTTTTTTCAAGGGAACAGATTGTATCAAAAGTATACGACACACCGCCTCGATCTATTTCGCAAGTTTCAAGTTCAAAGCGGCTGTCTTTACTACATGCAATTTCAACCATTTTTGCACGATGTTCTGCACTTACAGAATCCTTCGGCTGCTTATGAGGAGGAATAAATGCAGGAACAAAAAGCACCTTGTCATACCCAAGAGACGTACAGACATCATCTGCAAGCATCATGTGTCCCGCATGGATTGGATTAAAACTTCCGCCAAGAACTGCAATTTTCACTTACGATTCACTTCCCGGAAGCTGTTCTTCCATAGATGTATCTACGCTGCGTGATTTAAGGAATTCACTTTTTTCATTTGAAGTTTTTTCAGCACTGTGATTTTCACCTGGAGTACGCATTGCATCCATTTTTTCAACAAGATCGATTATTTCTTTTCTTGCAGCATCCATATTTTTTCTTGATGCAACAGAAACTTCAAGAACAATTGTATCCGGCTCTTTTGAAAGAATATCTGCCTTAACTTTTGCAGCATTTTCTTCTGCACCCTCAAGATCAATTTTATTGCACAAAACGATTCTCGGTTTTTTAAGAAGATCTTTACTGAATCCTTCAAGTTCCTTCAGCAGCGATTCATAAGCTGTAAAACATTTTTCTTCACTGCAGTCAATCATAAAGAGAAGACCTGCTGTTCTGCTGATGTGCTTTAAAAATCGAATTCCAAGACCTGCACCCTCAGACGCACCTTCAATAATTCCGGGAATATCTGCAATAATAAAATCCTTTTCATCATCTACATGAAGAACACCAAGATTTGGAATTTTTGTTGTAAACGGATAAGGAGCAATTTTTGGACGGGCATTTGTAAAAAGATCTAGAAGACTTGATTTACCAGCATTCGGGAAACCGACAAGACCGATATCTGCCATTACAGACAGCTCAATTCTAAGCTCTCGTTCCTGACCAGGCTGTCCTGGATTTGCATGACGCGGTGCCTGATTTGTACTTGATTTAAAATGAACGTTTCCCCAGCCGCCGTTTCCGCCTTTAAGAAATACAAACTGTTCATTTTCAGCATCTGTCGGAAAATCTTTGATTAATTCACCAGTTTCTTTATCGCGGATTGTAGTTCCTGGAGGAAGAGGAATTATGATATCTTCTCCATCTTTTCCATAGCGATTCCAGCTTTGTCCGTCACCACCATTTCTTGCTTTTAAAATCGGATGGAAGCGGAGATGAGCAAGAGTTCTGAGATTTCGCTTTACGCAAAAAATAACGTCTCCTCCGCGACCACCATCGCCGCCGTTTGGACCGCCATTTGGAATATACTTTTCACGTCTGAAAGAAGCACAACCGTTTCCACCTTTTCCCGAAGAAACACGGATTGTTGCCTCATCTGCAAATTGAATCATCTTGTCACCTCAACTATTAATGCTTCTAAAAAAAAACTTCTGTTAAAAAAAAGGCCCCGATATGGAATAGAAGCGTTCCGTATCAGGGCTTTAACATTAAAGTATGTAAAACTTATTTAGCTTCTACAACAGAAACTACTTTGCGATTCATGCGTTCACCGAACTTTACAACACCATCAGCTGTTGCGAAGAGAGTGTCGTCACCACCGCGTTTTACATTGTCACCCGGGTGAATCTTTGTTCCGCGCTGTCTAACGATAATAGAACCTGCAGTTACTGTTTCACCACTGTATGCCTTAACGCCCAAATGTTTAGGGTTTGCATCGCGGCCGTTTTTAGCACCGCTACCACCTTTAGTACGTCCCATATTAATCCTCCGCTGATTATAAAAATCAGTCTAGTTTTCTTTTTTTTCCCGCAGAAGCACATGCTCTGGATATTCTTCCGCAAGACCTTTAATTCCTGCACGAATAAAATCCGCTGTACATTTAAGCCGTTCTTCAAGCAATTGCGAAGAACTTTTTACTTCCACACTGAATGCGAGAGTTCCGCGGGAAGCATCATTTTTGTTTAGTAAAACTCCTTCAGTCTGCTCAAGAACCTGAAGTGCAGTACGCAGAATACAAGTTTCTGCAGCACACACAATATCATGTCCCCTGCCGGCAAAACCAGCATGACCGAAAGCTTCAAGACTCCTGAAAGATCCCCGGTCGTCACAAACCAAAAAAACTTCCGTCAACTTATGCTAAAACAACATCCTGTACAGTAACTTCTGTATACTGTTCACGATGACCGATGAAACGGTGATAGTCTTTCTTTGACTTATACTTGAAAACAAGAACCTTGTCATCTTTGAAAGTCTTTCCAACTTTTACAGTAACTTTAGCACCCTTAACATAAGGAGTTCCAACAGAAACTTTGTCACCATCGCTTGTCATAAGAACTGTGTCGATTGTAACTGTATCGCCTTCTTTAGCATCGTTAATCTTTGCTACCTGAAGAACTGCGTCCTTTTCTGCCTTGTACTGATTGCCTTTATACTCAACAATTGCGTACATTTTCATAACCTCTAAAATAAATTTGACATAAGGAGTAACGGGTTCCTTACAGCCATTCCAATAAGTACAGTATTTTATCAAATTTCAATAGTCAGCGTCAAGTTAATTATCTGTTTTTGGTCATTGAATCAAGGATTTTCTTCTTGAAATCCTTTGCCGTTTTTACATTTTCATCATTCGATTTATATGAAATTATTTTATCGTAAAGTGCAATAGCCTTTTCATACTCACCTTCCATTACGTAAGCACGGGCAAGGACAAACATTCCGTCAGTGTCTTTTTTCTGTGTTGAAAGGAATTTTTCAAGATGAGGTATTGCCTTTGCTCCGTCATTAAGCTGGAATGCATAAAGGACTCCAAGCGTATACATTGCCTTATAATATTTTGGATTGATTGATACGGCCTGAATAAATGCATTTTCGGCAAGTTTAAGATAATTATTTTTCTTTATCATGTATTCAGAAGTCGCCCCTTGACCATTAAAATCCAGCTGCGAATTTGCAAGATAAGTTGCACACAATCCAACGTAATAATAAAGATTTGCATTATCCGGGAAATACTCAAGGGATTTCTGGAAATATCCCATAGCCTTACCGTACATCTGAAGATCAAGATATCTTGTTGCAAGAATTTTATACCAGATTCCAGTCTGTTCTTCTGAAAGAGTTAAATCCATAGCTCTTTTTTCATATTTTTTAATTGCCGCTTCTAATTCTTCTTTTGTTGTAGGATTACCAACACCTTCTTCCATTCTCTGCATACGTTTTACAGATTTGTATGTTGGAGAGCACGATGCAAAAGCAACAATACATGATGCTGCCGCTACTGCTGCAAATAATCTGATTCTGCATTTTTTCATTTTAATCAATCCTCCTGTTTTTAATCTTTATAATCACCGGAATCAGAATGTCCGGGAAAATAATCCCTGTGCATATCACGCAAAAAACTGTCATCCACGTGTGTATAAATTTGCGTGGTAGAAAGATCTGCATGCCCTAAAAGTTCCTGCACTGTTCTTAAGTCTGCACCACCAGAAAGCAGATGCGTCGCAAAAGAATGACGAAGCGTATGAACCTTTGCTTCAACCCCGCTCTTAACTCCAAGAGCCTTAAAGTTTTTCCAGATGCCTTTTCTCGAAAGCGGTGTGCCATTTCTGTTTACAAAGACCTGATCTAAAATCCTGCTTCCAAGAATCTTCGGCCGCTCTTCATAAATCCATTTTTTAAGCCACATTTCAGCAGCTTCTCCAAAAGGAACAATCCGCTCCTTATCTCCCTTCCCAAGCACAATTATGACTTTTTCATCAAAATGAATATTGGAAAGAATCAAAGCACTGGCCTCAGAAATCCGAAGTCCACAGCTGTAAATCAATTCATACAACGCCCGGTCCCTTACCCCAAGCGGAGTTGAAACATCAACCGCAGCAAGAATAGAATCAACCTGATCAACTTCAAGAACCTTTGGCAATGAACGCGAAACCTTAGGCTTATCAAGTTCCATTGCAAAATTTTCAATCCAGATATTTTTTCTTACAAGAAAAGCTCCAAACAAACGAAGCGACGCCAGATCTTTTGCAATAGTCAGATCCCTGATATTTTTTGTACGACGCTGTGCAACGAAATAGAGAAGAGTCCTGACATCCACAGATGAAAGCTCAATATTATTTTCTTCAAGATAAACAAGAAATTCCCTGACAGAATAAATATAAGTCTCAACTGTTTTTTCCGCATGATTTTCAACAAACACAAGTTCATTATAAAAATCATGCAGAATTTTTTCTTCTTTCAAAATCCGTTAAAGCTGCTGTGTAAGGTCTATTGAACGAGACAAACCTTCTGCCTTTCTTCTGAAAATTGCAGGAGTATTGTCATCCTTAAGATCCATATTTGTTGTTGTAGAAAAAGTTCTTCCAGTGTAAAGACTTGATGCAGCCTTAACATCATTTTCAGTCTCTTCTGATTTTTCTTCCGGCTCTGAAGATTTAATTGTTTCCAGAGAATCAAGGATTGAAGATTTTGTTGCACCAAATGAGCTGAATCTGCTTGAAGCTGAAACTGAAGATTCTTCACGAGTTTCAGAAACCTGAGCATGACCTGAACTCTGCATTACACGCTGGAAAGTTCCATCATCAAAAACATCGTCTTCAATTTTTTCATCATGAACCGGAGATTCCATTCCGAATGAATCAGAATCATTGAAATCAGTTGCAATAACAGTAACTGCAAGATCATCGTCTTCCATTGAAGGATTTTCAGCAAGTCCCCAGATGACATTTGCATTTTTATCTGCTGAATGTTTGATTGAATTTGAAATTTCCTGTGCTTCTTCAAGAGAAAGATTTCCGTTTGTTGTGATGTTGATAAGAATCTTTCTTGCACCGTCAATCTGTCTGTTTTCAAGAAGAGGATTTGCAATTGCACCTTCAACGGCATCGTTAATTCTGTTTTCACCTTTACCGCGGCCAACACCAAGGATAGAATCTCCTGATCCCTTCATGATTGAGCTTACATCTGCAAAGTCAAGATTTACCGGACCCGGCTTTGTGATGAGTTCTGTAACGCCTTTAACGCCGGCACAAAGAATATTATCAGCAAGCTTAAACTGTTCCTTGAATGTTAAGCGGCCTTCTGATTTTACTGCTTTAAAAATCAAATCATTTGGAAGAACAATAAGACTGTCAACGTTTTCACGAAGCTTTTCAAGTCCTTCAAGCGCATTATTCATACGAACAGTTCCTTCAAAACTGAACGGTGTTGTTACAACTGCAATCGTAAGAATTCCTGCATCATGTGCAAGCTGAGCAACAACAGGTGCTGAACCAGTTCCAGTTCCTCCACCCATTCCGGCTGTAATTACAACCATATTTGCACCCTGAAGAATTTTCTGAATTCTCTCAGAATCTTCATTTGCAGCGTCTTCACCAACTTTTGGATTTCCACCCGCACCAAGTCCACCTGTAATTTTCTGTCCAATCGGAACTCTGATCTGTGCCGATGACTTATGAAGAGCCTGTTTATCAGTATTTAAAACAATAAACTGAACATCGCTTACACCGTCCTCAATCATGCGCTGAACTGCACTTGAACCACCGCCACCACATCCGATGATTTTAATAACAGTAGGATTGATATCCCCGAGCTCATCGTCAAAATTCAAATCATCATTCTGCGACTGAGACTTTGTGTCCTGAATGTTTGTGAAATCCATTTATTTCCTCCCGACCCAATTATGCTTTCCCCAAAGCATTTTTTTAGTTATATTCAGCAATACTAAATAAATTTCTTTATAAAGTTTTTTAAGGCAGAAGGCTTTGCTTCCCCTTTATATTTTTTTGCCATTCTCTTTGTATTTGAATCCTGCAGATTATCATTTTTATTTGCAAGAACAAGTCCAACAGCAGTTGCATAATCCGCATTTCTGTACGAATCATCAACTCCACCAAAATTTGCACAGCATCCGATTCTGACAGAAGTTGTTTTCCAGACTTCCTGAGTCAAAACATCAACACCGCTCATAAGTGCGCCGCCACCGGTAAGAACAATCGTTCCGTCAAGACGCTCAAGACCTGAGTGACGTGCAACTTCCCTTGCGCATGAAGTCATTATTTCTTCCATACGGGCATAAATTATTTCGCAAAGGAATTTTCTTTCAATCTGTGCAGGAGGAAGTCCGCCTACACCAGGAACAATTACTTCCTCTTTTTCCTGATCTTCATCAAGCCAGCATGCACCCTGATCAATTTTTAATTTTTCAGCAGCAGCAAACGGGATTCCAAGAACAGTTGCAATATCATTTGTAATTCTGTTTCCGCCTGCAGGAATTGATGTTGTATAAACAGGAGCACCCTTATGAAACACAATTACATCAGTAGCACCACCACCAAGGTCGATTAAAACTGAACCAAGATCCATTTCGTCGCCGTGAATCGTAGAATAAGCTGCAGCAAGAGTTTTTAAAGTTACTGCACGATGAACGTATCCGGCACGCATGATACATTCCTTCAGGTTTCCGTATGCAGTTGAAGAAACTTTTACAAGCAATGCCTTTACTTCAAGACGAACACCGCCTGTTCCAATCAATTTTGTATGATCTGGAATTTCTATACCATCTACAATATATTCCTGAGGAACAATATGAATTAATGTCTCACTGAATGGAATTGAAATTGACTGTGCAGATTCAAGGGCACGGCGTTTTGCATCAGCAGTAATTTCTACCCTTCTGCTTGTACCGCGTGGATCACAGCAAACAAGCCCTCTGGAACTTAAACTGTCTACCTGAGGACCACCAATTGAAATATAAACATCTTCTACGTCTATGCCGGCAGCCTGTTCTGCAGCTTCAATGGACTCTCTTACAGCAGCAGCGGCAAGATCGATGTTTACGATTACACCGTTTCTTACCCCCTGCGATGGAACCTTTGAAAAACCGATTATTTCAATGTTTTCATCTGAGTCAATTTCTGCTATGACAGTTCTGATAAAGCAGGCACCAATGTCCAGCCCGACAATTCTACGAATCAAAATGTTCCCCTCAAACCCTATCTGAATGAAACCACTCCATAGCGCAGATCAATTTCAGTTGCATTTCGGGCTATCGCATCAGCCACATCAAGAACAACAAGCATGTACTTGAGGGCTTCTTCATTCAAAACACGGTCTGTAAGAACCCTTACCCTTGATTTTACAGGATAAAGTGTAAGTTCATAGTTTCCGTATTCATTAGGAACAACCTGTATCTCTGAAATTGCTGCAAAATATTTTTGCGGTAAATCTTTGATAGTTGAAATCTGATCCATCAATGCACGATATTTCTGCGGCAACCTCATACCTTCCTTAAGATTTTCAAGTGGAAGACCTGAAATTAACGGAACAGAAGGATCCTGTACATCAAAAGAAGTCGATTTTAGAGAAAATATTACACCATTTTTATCAATTTGAACAGACTCCGAGACACCATTTGCAAGAACAATAGACTTAGCAACAGGAACTCTTTCAGTAAGTTCAATGAAAACTTTATCCGGGAACTGCTTTCTGACAGAAACATTTTCTACAGACGAAATCGAACTTAATGCAGAAGCAGCTTTATCAGCATCAAAAGAAAACCATGATTTCATTTCAAGTTCATTGATTTTAGCTGCAAGAACATCATCACGCAAATATTTTGTACCTGAAAAATTTAAAACAGGCGCTGTCATCAAAGGATTGAGAACTTTATAAATTACAATTTCTGCAAGAACAAGAACTGCAAGAAGAATTGCGGCAATCTTGATGATTGTAAATTTTACATCGTGAACTTCTTCCCGTTTCTCTTCAACAGCTTTTCTTACAGGCTTTTTTGCGTAGAAAAAGTCATTTATATCAACCGTAATGTCATTCATATTCAACTATAACTCCCTCAAAACTTTCTATATTTTCTTCTGATTTTTCAGAATATTTTGTTTCTTCCTCATTATCGGAAATGCAGTGCGATGCGTTAATTACAAAACCGCACATACAAAGCGTAAAAATCAACGACGAACCTCCGCTTGAAAAAAACGGAAGCGGAATTCCCGTTGAAGGTAAAACGCCGCAGACAACCGCAACATTGACCAATGACTGAAAAAATATCGAAAATATACAGCCAAAGGATGCAAACGATGCAAATTTACAAGGGCAGTTAAAAGCTATTCTTACGCCTCTGTATGCAAAAAACACAAGAAGAATAAAATAAAGCGTCACGCCCAAAAGCCCCATCGAACAGGTCCAGCCGGAAAAAATATAATCCGTCTGAACTTCAGGAATTGATGCAACAGTTTCAAGCTTTGTACCTGAACCCAAGCCCCAGATTCCCGCAGAATTAATTATCCTCTCAGATGCAGAATACTGAAACCCGAAAGTATGTCTGTATTCATCTGGATTTAAAAATGCAAGAACACGATTCAATCTGTATGGCTCAATCAAAACCATAAGTGCAAAAAGGAAAATCAGAAGCGGTGAAATATATATCAGCCATCTAAGTCTGACACCGGAAATCAGAAACATCACAATTCCGGAAATAAAAATAAATACTCCTGTTGAATAATCCTTCTGCGCAAAAATTACAAGAACGAACAGAGAAAGTGCAAGAATCGGGAAAAGAACTTCATTCTTATTTTCTTCATATTCCTCAGAATGACTTTCAAAAAGATGTGCAAGATAAAGCACGATTGCAAACTTAGCAAATTCCGAAGGCTGGAAACTTGAAATAAAAGGGATGCTCACCCATCTTGAAGCGCCATTCTTTTCATCACCAAAAATAGCCGCAATAGAAAGTAGAAGTGCTGCTGCTGTCATTGGAACAATAATTCTTCTGATAAGTTTCATAGGGCAAACAGAAAAGAAAATAAATCCCGATGCACCGATGATTGAATTTGTAAGATGTCTTACTACAAAATAACTTCTCTGATGAAAATATCTTTCACCAATTATTGGAGTGCAGACAAAAAGTGTATAAACTCCAAGCCCCCATAAAAGAAGAACACTTGCAAGATAAAATGAGTCGCTTTTTCTGTATGAACCAACCTGATGTTCAGGTCTGAATACATAGTTTCCCATTTACTTATTACCGCCTGAAAGAAGCTCAGTTAAGCGCTCAAGACCGATTCCTCTTGATCCTTTTATAAGAATTATGGAACCTTCCGTTGCAAATGAATTAATCTCTGAGGCAACCTTTTTCATAGTCTCATCATCTTTTGATTCAAAAGACATTACTTTTTTATCAGAAGATTTTTTTGCTTTATCAAAGGCATACTTCATTTCTGTTCCAATAAAAATAATTTCATCAGCATCAGAAAAAACTGCCATCTCTCCAACTTTTTCATGCTCTTCTTTTGATTTTTCTCCAAGCTCAAGCATATCGCCAAGAACAAAAATTTTTTTCTTTCCGTCTTTAACTGCAACAGAAGAAACAAATTCCAAGGATTTTTCCATTGAATCAGGGTTTGCATTGTAACAATCCTGAACGATTGTAAATCTTCCCCTAAGAACCTGACTTCTGCCAAACATAGGCTTAAGTGAAGAGATGCCGTCTGCAATCTGCTGAGCAGAAAGACCAAGTTCCTGCGCAAGAGCAACAGCACCTAAAGCATTTTTATAATTGTATCTTCCCGGCAAAGAAAGAACGGTTTCAATTCCATCAATAGAAAATTTTGTTCCTTCAAGGCCAAGGTCTTCAATAAACTTTACGGACTGAGTATCGTCTCCATAAAGCACAACTTTTCCTTTTACTTTTTTTCCAAGAAAATCTGCATAATCGTCAGCAGAAGGAATAACACCAATCCCGTTACCATCAAAATAATTGAATACATTTGCTTTCTCCTTAGCAATATTTTCACGGCTTCCAAGAATACCGATATGAGCTGTACCAATATTTGTTACGATTGCATAATTTGCTTTTAAAACTGCAGAAATTTCTTTTATTTCATCAACGCGGTTCATTCCCATTTCGAACAAACCAACCTGATGTTCACTGCGGATATTAAACACAGATAAAGGAAGTCCTGTTTCACTATTCAGATTTCCTTTATTTGAAATAACATTATATTTCTGGGCAAGAATAGATGCGAGAATTTCTTTTGTCGTTGTCTTTCCGCTTGAACCTGTAACTGCAATTTTTATAAGGGCAGGAAATTTTTCAACATAGCGGCCTGCAATTTTCTGCAAAGCTGTCATCGTGTTTTCTACTGCAATAAAATTTACTTCCGGATTTTTCTGATGCACTCCAACAAAAAAACTGCTGTCTTTTTCATAATTTGATCTGCTGATAAAAACTGCAGATGCACCCTTTTCAACGGCCTGAGGAATATATTTATGTCCGTCCTGAAATTCACCAATTAAAGGAATAAAGAAAGTTCCGCATTCTACAAGACGGCTGTCAGTCTGAACAGATGAAAAATAAAACGACTGAGAATTTCCCAGCACATGAATTCCATCTGTACAAGCAAGAGTTTCTTCCAATGTCAAAAAACTTTCTTTATTCATTTTAATTACCCGATTTTATTATTTATTAACTTCAAGACGTATGATGTCCTCTGAGTCAGCTTTCTTCATTCCAAGATCTTCTTCTGCAATCTTTTCAATTCTGTCTGCACTCGAAAGAACACTTATATCTGAAATTAACTTTTTGTTCTCATTTATTAAATCTTCCTGTTTTTTTTCCAGGCTGATTATTTCATTTTTTAAATCCCTGTACTTTTCTGCCTGACGAGCATTTAAAATCAACAGAAAAGGAATTGCAGCAGCAACTATGCAAAAAAACAAAGTCTGAAGGATATGATTCAAAGTTTTATTCATCACATTGCCTCCACACCAAGAAGCCTCATTTCATCAGCATCACGAAGTTTTCGAACAACACGAAGCTTTGCACTGCGGGAAGGAGAATTCATTTTGATTTCTTCTTCTGTAGGTTCAACAGGTTTTCTTGTAAGAACTTCGGCGCATGGCTTTCCACCACAAGCACATTTTGGATACTCAGGGGGACAAACACATTCTTTTCCTAAATTTCTGAAATAATTTTTTACAATTCTGTCTTCAAGTGAATGGAAAGTGATAATCCCCATTTTACCGCCCGCAGCAAGAACATTAAAAGCATCATGAATGGCCTTAGGAAGTCTTTTAAGTTCACTATTAACCTGAATTCTTAATGCCTGAAATGTCCTTGTTGCAGGATGAATATTTCCATAGCGGTATTTAGAAGGCACTGCATTGTAAATAATATCAGCAAGGTCTTTTGTAGATTCGATTTTATGAAGGCTACGTGAATCTACAATAGCTTTTGCAATTCTGCGTGAATATTTCTCATCAGAATAAAGATAAATCATATTTGCAAGCTGTTCTTCAGCCATTGAATTTACAATGTCTGCAGCACTTTCTGAACTGTTTTGATTAAGCCTCATATCAAGAACTTCATCATGACGGAAAGAAAAACCTCTTCCACTTCTTTCATAATGGAAAACACTGATTCCAAGATCAAAGAGA
>AUXO015436131.1_pt1 | contig 12437 bp, 9 predicted proteins | sample 768731 | NCBI WGS metagenome assembly AUXO01 (sample SAMN02715735, study PRJNA202380) | gut metagenome | biome: sheep rumen | host: Ovis aries | place: New Zealand: Palmerston North | reverse complement strand
GGTAAGGCAATTTTCGATTTTACATCAGAAGTAGTACCAGCAATGACTGAAGAATTGCTGAAGAAAGAAATTCTTGAAAAAGACGATATAGACCTATGGGTGTTCCATCAGGCCAATAAATATATGATAAACTATCTCCGTAAGTTGATGTGCATTGACAAAGATAAATTTTTTATCTTTATGGATAAGGTGGGAAATACCGTGTCCTCGACGATACCTATTGCGCTGGTGGAAGCGCAGAAGGAAGGTCGGCTTCACGGAAATGTTCTTCTTGCAGGTTTTGGCGTAGGTTTAAGCTGGGGAGCCACGATACTCAAAGTGTGATTTTTGTATACCATTATTATATGATAGAAAAAATAAATGAACGTATTATTAATCCTTCCATTACTTTGCTGGAGGCAATGAAACGGATGGATGAGCTAAAGGTAAAGATGCTTTTTGTTTTTGCTGGAGATTGTTTTGGGGGTATCATCACAATCGGTGATATTCAGCGGGCAATTATCAAGAATGTTCCATTGAGCGAACCGATATCAACTATAGTGGACAGAAACAAAAAGTATGTCAAGCCCAACGAAGATAAGGATGAGATTCGTCGAAAGATGCTTGGATTAAGGGCGGAGTGTATGCCTGTTGTAGATGATGACGGGAAGCTCGTTGATGTTTATTTTTGGAATGATTTTTTTAAGCATTCAGAGCCACAACATCGTACAAAGATAGACCTTCCAGTGGTCATCATGGCTGGAGGTAAAGGTACAAGATTGAAACCTCTTACCAATGTGATTCCTAAACCGTTGGTTCCAGTGGGAGATAAAACCATCCTTGAAGTGATAATGGATCAGTTCGAAGCCATAGGGTGTAAGAAGTTTTATATGTCTGTGAACTATAAAGCTGATATGATGAAGTACTATCTGAGTCAGTTGCCTCACCACTACGACATTGAATTTTTTATGGAGGATAAACCTCTTGGAACAATAGGTAGCGTTTCTTTGTTGAAGGGAAAGATTGACACTTCTTTTTTCGTGAGCAACTGCGATAGTATCAACGAACAGGACTACCGAGATGTATATAATTACCATATTAACAATCATAATGATATGACCATCGTTACCATGGTGAAAAGTTTTACGATTCCATATGGTGTAATTGAAACAGGTGAAGATGGTTTGATGGTGGATTTGAAAGAGAAGCCTGAGCATACCTATATGGTGAATTCAGGCGTTTATATTCTCAATCCAGAACTGATTGATGAAATTCCAGAAGGTCAGTTTTTTCACATTACGCATCTAATGGAAAAGGTTAAAGCTCGTGGCGGTAGAGTGGGCTGCTTCCCCGTTAGTGAGGACTCATGGAAAGATATGGGTGAGTGGAGTGAATATTTGAAAATGATAAAAGTGTGGTAAAAGAGTGTAATATAGCAGCTGATTTAGCATTAAAAATAAAAAATGAAAATACTTCTGATAGTAGGTGCAGCCAATGATATCTTCATCTATAATTATGCAAAATGGATGAAGAAATCAATGGATTGCCAAATAGATGTGTTTGAGTTTTATCCATCAACACAGCAGGGATATAATAACGAATATTATGACTATTTGGGAAGCGCTTCTCATTGTGGTATTCCTATAGTCAGGAAATATATAGATCCATATATAAAAGCAAATAATCTAGTTACATATCTAAAAGGGAAACATTACGACATAATTCACTGCCACTGGATAGTTAGTCCACTTGTGTTGGTCAAAAATTTAAAGAGGTATTGTACCAAATTAATAATGACATTTTGGGGAAGAGAATATGCCAATATGTACTTGTTGGAATCGAATAAACGCTTTAGAAAACATCTTGATGCCTTCTCAAAAGATGTGGATGCAATGATTAATAGTAAGACATCTGAATCCTTGCTTAAAAGTCAAATTCCGCATTTTAAGGGAAATTATTACTCCGCATCATTAGGATCTGCTCCTGTAGAAGCATTATACAATCTGATGCAGACGGAATGTCGCAAGGATTCAAAGATCGCTTTGGGAATTCCAACTGATAAAATATGTGTTCTCATCGGGTATAGTGGTAAACAATTACATCAACATGTCTCTATTATAGAGGAACTAAGCAAACATAATGGACTAAAAGAAAAACTTCACTTGTTAGCTCCGATGACCCGAGGAGCGAATAGTTCTTATGTGGAGACGGTACAAAAGATGTTGAAAAGAGCTGGTTATACCTATACTCTGATAAGTGGTCGTTTCTTGAGTGATATAGAAATGGCTCAAGTGAGAAATTCAACAGATATTACTTTGCAGTTTGCAACAACTGATGGATTCTCTCGCAGTATCATTGAATGTCTGTGTGCAAAATCCCTGATGATTTATGGTGACTGGCTGGGTTATGAAAGACATTTGAAGCCCAACGGCTTTAACGGTATTTGTGTGAAAAGTATTAAAGAGGGAATAGAAAAGATACCAGAAATTTTGAATAATTTTTCACAATTTGAAGAGATGCTTCAAAAGAATCATGAGAGTGGGAAAGCGAAGTATCTATGGTCGGTGTGTATCAAGGATTGGATAAATGCTTATAATGATTTGTTGAAATAGAAATGTGGAGATTTTTTAGAGACTTCATGGTTTATGGTGTGGCTTCTATGCTTGGAAAGCTCGCAGCTGTCTTTTTGATGCCTATTTATACCAACATACTCACAAAGGAGGAATATGGTGCGATGGCATTGATTACCAGTGTAAAAGGTGTCATAGATCTTGTGTCGAATTTAAACATCCATTCAGGTATAGCCCGTGACTATTATGAAGAAGGTGTGAATCGTAAGCGGTTGGTCTCAACAGGCTTTCTTTCCATCATATCCTTATCGTTGACGGTAATGTTAATTGGACTGTTGACTCGAGATTTCTGGAGTGGATATGTGTTGGGTTTGAAAGAAGTGTTTTGGTCATCCTTTATGGTGATGTTGATGACTATTCCTGCGGGGAGTTTGATGTCGTATTTTGCAATCTTAACCCGATATAAAAAGAAACCGGTATTATTTTCAGTTGGAACTGTCTTACAGCTTTTGATTCAGATTGGCATTTCCGTTATTGGAGTCGTGGTTTTACGTGCTGGTATCATTAGTATATTTTTAGGTGTATTCATAAGTGAAGTAATTGCTGTACTATATTTTGGCCTTCTCAATCGAGAATATATCAGTGTTCAGTTTGATAGAGTTTTGCTGAAAAGAGCGTTGGCATTTGCATTGCCCACCTTACCAGCCATTCTTGCTGGATGGTTAGACAGTTCTATGGGACAGATTCTTATCGGTAAGTATGTATCTGTTGAAGATTTGGGTGTTTATTCCATTGCGCTTTCTTTGGCTTCTGTTTTTACACTTATTAGCACAGCATTCCATAATGTGTGGTCGCCATTCCTTTATGAAAATTATCAACAACCATATTTTAATAAAACAATTCAAAAACTGTTCAGTATTATGACCTTAACATTAGTAATGGTAACGTTATTGCTTTCCATGTTCTCGTGTGAGATTGTGTTATTGTTAAGTAATGAAAGTTATTTGGATGCCTGCAAGTATTTAACGCTGTTATGTCTTCCTATGAGTTTCTATCTGATGTTCCCATTTGCATCGTCAGGAGTTTCTATTAGTCGGGATACCAAGTATATTGGAATTTCATATATAGCAGGTAGTTGTGGTAACATGCTCTTGTTGTTCTTTTCAATCCGTTTATTAGGCGTTCTGTCAGTGCCTCTCTGTTTGGCTGTATCGCGAATAACAACGTACTTTATTCTATATAAAGTATCAGAGAAGAAAATTGAATACAGCTTGCCAAACTATATTTTTATGATTTTGATATTGGTCGTCGCCTTGTGTTATTTTGTCGTCTCCAATAATTTGTCATTATGGCAACGCATTCTGATGACAGTTTTTTCATTGTCAGCTATCACGTTATATATTTCTAAACGTTTTGACCTCAAATCGATACTTGCCAAACTGACCAGAAAGAGCAAATGATAATGAAAAATAATATACTGAAATATGACTATTGCTATGGTTGTGGAGTTTGTGTGGATGGATGCCCGAAAAGGATTATAGAAATTCGTCTAAACAGGAATGGCTTCTACGAACCTTGGATTAATGATGTAGATGCCTGTGTGGAGTGTGGTATCTGTCTGGAGATATGCTCATTCGGACATGATGGAATTGCGCAACATCAGAAACCTCTTAAGCATTGGGCCGCATGGAGCGATGAAGAGCGTGTTCGGCAGAAATGCTCATCTGGTGGTATTGGTTTTGAGATTGGTAAACAATTGATAGGACAGGGTTATAAGGCTGTAGTATGTCGTTATAATGTGGAGGAACAGAGAGCAGAGCATTATATAGCAACAACGGTTGAGGAACTCATCCCAAGTATTGGCAGTAAATATATTCAGAGTTATACTACCGATGGATTTATACAAATTAATAGGAAAGAGAAGTATTTGGTGACAGGAACTCCTTGCCAGATAGACTCTTTTCGCCGATACATTCAGAAATATAAATGTGAGGACAACTTTGTGCTGATGGATTTTTTCTGTCATGGAGTGCCCAGTAAGTTGATGTGGGATAGATATGTGAAGTGGGCAGAAAAGAAAGTTGGCAAACTCACCTATGTCTCTTGGCGCAATAAGAGGACAGGTTGGCATGATTCATGGGCAATGGGAATTGATGGCGAGGAGCATGGTGAGAAGGTGGATTGGCACGATTCATACAATGTGTTAATAAAGGAAAAAAAATGTTTTTTAAATTCCAGATGGTCACAAGGTGACCTTTTCTACAAATTATTCCTTGGAGATTTCTGTACAAATCCAGCATGTTCTAAAAACTGTAAATTCAAATATGATCACTCCTCTGCGGATATCCGGATTGGTGATTTATGGGGAACTGCCTACAGGGAAGATCAAAAGGGTGTAAGCGCTTTGGTTGCCTTTACCGAAAAGGGGTGTGGGGTGCTTGAGTCCTTAAAAGATGTTACACTTATAGAGCATCCTTTTGAGGTGGTAGCAGAGGGACAGATGAAAGAGAATTCCAAAAGTAAAGAAACCGCACCATTTATTTTCTATTTATTACGACATGGCTATTCGTTGACGTGTGGGGCGATTATTTCTACAATGTTTATCCAGCGCATTATTTCGAAAGTTAAGCGTATTGCTAAGATATGAAGATAGGTATCATGACCATGCATCGTGTACAGAATCTGGGATCTGTACTTCAGGCATATGCACTACAATATAAGATTGAACAGTTAGGATATGAATCAGAACTGATTGATTATGTATTTCCATCTAAGAAAAAAAAGAGCCGTTTTTCAGTTAGAGAAGGATATCGTTGTTTCTTGAATATATTACAGGGATGTCCCAGGGAGAAAAGTGCTCATAAAATAGAGAAATTCCGTAAGAAATACCTCCATTGTTCAGCGAAGACGTATGATCGTGAAAGCTTGTTGACCGTGCCACCACAGTATGATCTGTACTGTACAGGGAGTGACCAAGTATGGAATCCGTTCCATGTTGGTGAGGACACTTCGTTTATGATGGACTTTGTACCCAATGATGCTCCTCGTATTGCTTATGCCTCTAGTTTTGCTTCCAAAGAAATAAAAGAGCCCTTCTTTTCTCTTTATGCTAGGCACTTGACTCGTTATAAGAGCATCACTGTACGGGAACAATCTGGTGTCAGAATCATTCGAGAGATGACTGGTAAAGATGCTGATGTTGTGTGTGATCCCACCTTGTTATTGTCTGCAGAAGAGTGGAACCCCATAGCAGATTTGTCAGAAGTGAAGATAAAAGGGAATTATATTCTGGTATATCTGCTGGGTTATATGTTCAATCCTCGTCCAAACTTTTATAATATAGTGGAATCGGTACGCAAGATGTTGGACATGCCTGTTTATCAAATAAATCCTTATACAAAAGATCGATTACATTTTCACATCAAGCCATTACAAGGTATGGGACCGGCAGATTTCGTACACCTTATACGAAATGCATCTTTTGTGGTGACAGATTCTTTTCATGGCGCAGCCTTTGCATCCATTTTTAACATTCCAATGATTGGCATGGTGAAAGATGAACATCATGGTGATGGTAGGATTGCTACATTGAGAAAGACTGTTGGTGGAGAAAATTCTATTATTTTTGATAACCTGACAGACACGATTCCATTGCTTGAAATGGATCAATACAAGTGTAATTCTAAATTGTTAGAAAAATTTAAATGTGAGTCTATAATCAGATTTAAGGAAATGCTCTCTTGTGCAATAGAAACGTAGGGGCGATGAATGTATAATTGCAATTTTCCCCTATATATAATGTCGAGAAATATCTCACAGAGATTAATGGATATAGAAATAATTCTGCAGGATAAGAAATTGCTGACAATTTTGTTCATCATCAACATCATCAAACAATAGATATATCAAGGACATGACCATATTAACATTTTGGCATGTGATATGATTGTTCCTAATCCCAAAGTCCGTTAAGAGCATATATTAGTTTTACAAAAGATGGAATAGGGATAAATTTCTCATTGAAAACAATAAAAAGAAATGGAAGTATGCTCAATTTTGATTTCATATATTTAATTGTCAATTTAATTCTATTGGGTACTTTTGTTTACTCCGGCCATCATATTAGCAAAGGTGGAAATTATACCCATTATAGTATTCTCTGTGTTGTAATGTTCACTCTTGTTTTAGGTCTGCGTTATGGCAGAGGTCATGACTATTTCCATTATGTTAATATATATGTATATGGTTATGATTCCGGTTATGATTACGGGCAACAACGTGTTTTTACGTGGTTTAACGATTTCTTGAAATTGTTGGGTGTCGGGAGATATTCATTTTTTCTGTTCTATTCCTTTGTGGAAATACTTTGTGCAATGATTTTTCTCAAACGTTATAAGAAATATGCCCAATATATATTACCGCTATTTTTAATTGCTACTATTGTCTTCAACGAATATCAGATTAGGCAGGCCTTAGGATTTTCTTTTAGTTTTTTATGCCTTGATAGACTTTTTGAAATTAAACTAAAGGCGTTAAAAATAGAAAGCATTATACATATTGGACTTGCTGTCTTGTTTTTTATTGTAGCATATAGTATCCATTCTGCATGTGGATATTTGCTTACTATTATGATTCCAATATATTTTCTATATCAACGTACTATACCATTAAAGATTTCGATTCCTGCGTTGTTGATGGCAACTTATTTTTTTTCTGAATGGTTTGATTATAGTTGGCTTAACCCGATATTGACTCAATTTGGGGGAGATGACGAAAGAATGAATATATATATAGAAAATAGCGATAAATGGTTCTCATCAGAGGGACTGGAAGATAAGTATACACGAAATCCGATTGTTCTTGTTACTGAGATGATGGGAACAATTTCATTATACATATTAGGCTCAAAAACAATCAATAGGTTTTATAAAAGGGCTGATGCTATTGCCATATATAATTTCTTTGTTATAGGGAGTATCATACAAAATGCATTTCGTCAGTTGGAACTATTGAATCGAATGGGAGGGAATTTCGCTATGTTCTGGTTCTTTCCTTTGTCTTTGGTGTTATATCACAAAAAACAATTGTATTCCATTCTTTTTAGTAATAAAGATTTTATAACATCATTGATGAAGCTATTCATCAATAAAAATACTTATAAATTTCTGGTTGTATGCTTGCTGTGGTATGCCTACAATTTTTTGAAATATCTGTTCATGCGAGGAGATATGACAAAGTTTATTTGGGATGCGTAAATATATAATATATATTTGAATGATGAAAGCTTTATTGACAGTTGTAATACCAGTATATAATGTTGAAAAGTATCTTGACAGGTGCGTCAATTCTGTCGTAAATCAAACATTAAAAAACCTGGAAATTGTACTTGTTGATGATGAATCACCTGACAATTGTCCCATGTTATGCGATGAATGGGCGAAGAAAGATGCCAGAATTAAAGTAATACATAAAAAAAATGGTGGTCTTGGATATGCACGTAATAGTGGGATTGAGGTGGCTACAGGAGATTATATTACATTTTTGGACTCTGACGATTATATGGATCTAAAAGCGTATGAAATAGTCACTTCCCATGCTATAGAAAAGAACCTAGATGTCTGTTATTTTAAGCATAGAAGAATAACTAAGGATAATAAAAAGATTGAAGTGTCAAAAGAGAAATCGGCATACATTTTCGAAGGAAAAGAAGAAATAAAGAGATTCATGATGGATATGATAGGGGAAGACCCAACAACGGAAAGAACGTCTCCTTTTTCTATGAGTGTTTGTATGGGGATTTTCCGCCTTTCAACAATTATGCAGTCTGGCATAAGATTCGTTTCTGAACGGGAGGTGGCATCTGAAGATTTAATATTTCATATGAATTATCTGAAGCATATTAATAAAATATGTGTGCTTCCGTATGTTTTTTATAATTATTATATAAACCCCAATTCTATCACAATGACATTCAACTATGGGAAGTACCAGAGACTGATAAAGTTGTTATACGTTGTGAAAGATGAGTTGTTGAAAGACTTCACGTGGGATGTAATACGAATACATTATTATTCTCAACAGCTACGAATAATAAAAGTAGTGCTTAGATATGCATCAAAATCAAATTATAGTATAAAGGAGAAAAAAAATTATATAAAAAAACTTTGTGAAGAAAAGATATTGGTGGAGATTCTTCATGATTCGATTATTGATAAATTCCCCTTTTTTGACCGATGTATCATCTTCCTAATGAGAAACAAGAACATAATACCAATGATATTGGTGTATAAGTTTTTGAAATAAAATGTCTGGAAAAAAGCCCAATATAACGTATACATTAAGGTCTGGCTTATGTACAGGCTGTGGAATCTGTCAAGGAGCTTGTCCTTCAGATGCTATAAAATTTGTTATTGACAATGGAGAATTTAGGCCAGTTGTTGATAATATAAAATGTAACAACAGGAAAGGATGCCACCGATGTTATGATGCTTGCCCTGGATTGGGTGTTAATCTAATAGAGTATGCCACCGATTTGTATAACGAAGAGAATATCAGGGTGGACAAATATATAGGTCGATACATACATTGTTATACAGGATATAGTACAGACGAAGGATTGAGATTTCACTCTGCGAGTGGCGGTGTATTGAGTCAGTTTTTGATTTGGCTTTTGAATAACAATTATGTTGACGGGGCTGTCGTAACAAGATTTAATAAGAAAAGCCCTTTGAAAGTAGAAACGTTTATTGCCACGACTCCAGATGAAATTCGCGCCGCAAAAAGTAGCAAATACTCTCCCGTGACATTTAACAATGTTGTACGAGATATTAAAGTTGCTACAGGAAAAAGATATGTAATCGTTGGTTTACCATGCCATATTGAGGGATTACGAAAGTTGATGAATGCAGACTCGAAGCTACGGGAGAAGATTGTAGGTCTTTTTGCGATTTATTGTTCTGGTTCCAGAACCTTCAACTTTACGGAATATCTATTCAAAGCAAGAGGAATCGATATTGATAAAGTTAATTATTTAGCCTATAGAGATAATGGCTGTTTGGGAGGAATGGTTGTCAAAGGAGATTGTATAGATTATTATGAGGATTATCTAAGTTACTCAAATCCATTGCGAACAATCTTTTATCCGAGAAGATGTTTGTTGTGTGCAGATCATTTTGGCGAACTAGCAGATGTATGTTTTGGCGATATTTATGTAAAACCATATTCTGATGATAAGATAGGGGTTAATTCTGTTGTGGTTAGATCAAATTACTGGAATCAGATGCTTCGGCAAGCCCGTGAAGATGGTGTGATTACTTTGGAAGAATTGGATGAAAAGGTCCTCCTTTCTTCTCAGAATATGGCGAAGGTAAAAAAAAGCAGAAATATAGCCTATGGGTTCTTGAATAAGAAATTAAATAGAGTCGTTCCTGATTATGGAAATACGTATCGTGCTAAAATAACTTTTAAGGTGATCATCAACTATATACGTATGAGCTCAGAACGATTCATTGGGCGACATGAAAATTTATGGTGGGTGATCCCTTTTGTTAAATCAAAATTAAGATAATTATACAGAATTAGACCTCGTAAGGGTAATTCTTCAGATTCACAGTATATTTATTAACAAGCAGTACCCGTCTGCACGTGGAGAATGAACCTGACAGAGGGTATATAAGGCCAACCATCGGAACTCCGTCGTCAAGTTGGCGACTCGGGGAAGCTGGAAAAATACGGAGTCAAACTTTATATAGTTATCCCAAATTACTATCCATTAATGAATAAAAAGAAAATAGGCTGTGTCATTGCATATGGTAAAGGACATAACAATTATGGTACCTCGCTTCAAGCATATGCAATGTTGAAGAAAATAAAAGAGTTAGGCTATGATGTTGAGGTGATTAATTATGAAAAGCGTCTTTCTCTTAAAGAAAAGATAGCTTATGTAATTAATGCTCTACGTGTTGGCGAGGTGAAAGAATTGTATACTAGGATTTTTGCAGACAAAATGAAGAACAAGCATCCAAGATATGCGCAAGGACTAAAGTTAAGGACAGATGCCGTTGATGCATATAAAGATAAGAAGCTTGTTCCCTTGTTTTGTACTTATATAGGCTATGGGGCACTATGTGATGGCTCAAAGAATTATGATGCCGTAGTGGTCGGCTCTGATCAAGTCTGGACTCCTTTGTCTCTTCCCAATAAATTTTTTAATCTACTTTTTGTAGATGATTCTGTTAGAAAAATTGCATATGCAAGTAGTTTTGGAGTTAGTGAGATACCTATCTTTCAGAAGGCCGCAACAGGTCATTATCTGGATAGATTTTATAAGATTAGTGTCAGGGAACAACGAGGTAAGGAGATAGTTGAAAGTCTTTGTCATCAACAAGCTCGAGTGGTGGCAGACCCGACGTTATTGTTGTCGCGCGAAGAATGGGAAGATGAGATAAAAGAAGAAATCTCTGGAACAACAAAGACTAACATGTTAAGATCTGAAGGTCAACCTTATATTTTCTGCTATCTTATTTCGCCAAATGAAGAAGCACGTGTACAAGCAAATCTGTTTAGCAAACGAACGGGACTGCCAATTATTTCCATAAGACATATGGAACAATATCGTGATATTGACGAAACGATCGGAGATGAAGCTCCGTATGCAGTTGACCCCAATGACTTTATTAGATATATTAGCAAGGCTGCATATGTATGTACAGATTCTTTTCATTGTACAGTGTTTTCCATAATGTTCCATCGTCAATTTATGACCTTTTATCGTTCCAGCAATAAAGATAAAACAAACAGGAATTCACGGATTAATTCCTTATTTGATGTTCTCGGAGTATCAAAAGAACATCTCTATTCTGGTGATATAAACAATATTGAGAAAGGTGTCAATTGGAATAATGTGGATGAAAAAATCATAAACTTAAGGTCTCAGAGTATGGATTTCCTACGTGAGGCCTTACATTTTTAATTTGGCATTAGCGTCCACATTTTTTCGAATTAATAGTGCATGAAGAAAATAATTATGTGTTGTTCCACCTTGAATAGTAAAGGTGGAATGGTTTCTGTTGTCAAGAACTATCTATCATTTGATGATTGGGGAGAGTACCAGATTAAATATGTACCTACCCATTTCGCCACAAATAAGTACATCCTCATTTGTTTCTTTATTTATAAAATTGTTGTTATTTTCTTTCTCCTTCTATTTGGACATTATGAGTTGGTTCATTTGCATACAGCTGAAAGAGGCAGTTTCTGGAGAAAGTCTGCGATTGCACGATTAGCACATGCAATGGGAGTAAAAGTTGTGATGCATCACCATGCGGCAGAATTTGAAGACTTTTATGAAAAGTGCTCGGAAAAACAGCGATTGTCAATAAAGAAAACGCTGGAGATGGTTGACTTGAATATTGTATTAAGCAAGAGGTTAATACCTATGATTAAGGGTAAGGCTCCTAATGCGAATGTGGTTTTCTTATACAATGCAGTTCATACGTTCCCATGTAATAATTACAATGCAAACGCTAAAAATGTATTATTCTTAGGAGAATTGGGACAAAGAAAGGGAGTTTATGATTTGTTGCAGGTAATCCTAAAATTGGACGATAAAATAGCAAAAGACATCAAGTTTTATTTATGTGGTAATGGGGAAGTGGAAAAAGTAAGGGAAACGATTGAAAAATTAGGTGTTCAGCATAGAATTGCTCATTTAGGATGGATCGATAAAGATGAGAAAACGGCTATTTTTAGCAATACGATGATAAATGCGTTGCCTTCCTACAATGAGGGGCTACCTATGACTATTTTGGAAACAATGGCTCAGGGTATCCCCAATATCTCTACCTCAATAGCGTCTATTCCTGAAGTGATTGAGAATGGAAAAACTGG
>AUXO011316231.1_pt1 | contig 12437 bp, 10 predicted proteins | sample 768731 | NCBI WGS metagenome assembly AUXO01 (sample SAMN02715735, study PRJNA202380) | gut metagenome | biome: sheep rumen | host: Ovis aries | place: New Zealand: Palmerston North | reverse complement strand
AAAATCTTGGTTTTTATAGTGCTGCTATCACGTAGAGCGCTATGGTCCCGTTGTCGTTGTTCTTTTCTTGCAAGATTCCGATGTCGAAGTCGAGGCGGAACCGGATGAATCCGAAGGTAAGTTCAAATTTCGGGATAATGTCGACCATGAAGTCGTCGGTCAGGTTGCCGATGCTTCCGGACATGTTGATTTCGATAAAGGTGCGGAAATACTTGTTGAAGTAGAGTGTCGGGGTCATTCCCGCGGCGAACTTGACGTATCCGTTTTCTCCGGTGACACCTTCTAGGACGCCTGCGCGGATTTCGTAGAAGTTGGCAAAATTCTTGGATATGAATTGCTCGTTTCCGTAGGTGAGCACGATGGCCGTGCTGTTGTTTCGGTTGAGCCCGAAGAAACCGTCGAGTTCGAGGAAGTTGTTCTCGTTTATCAGGTATCGCCCGCCAATGTCGAGCGTGACGATGACTTCGTCGAACTTGTCCTTGCTGCGGACATTCAGCTTGCCGCCGATGTTCCATTCCTTGGAGAGTGCCGTGGTCAGGTTTACGGGGAAGAGGATGTTCGAACTGTAGTTGCTCACGGCTCCGACGCCGATTCCCCATCTCGGAGATGGTCTCGTGTCTGGCCCGAGCGTGTAGCGGATATCCCACATGGGATCGACAGCGTAAGCGCTAGTTGCAAGAGCTACGGCGATGAGGGCGAGGAGTCGTTTCATACGCCCTAAATTTAATAATCCTGCGACGATTTTCTATATTTGGGGGCGAATCAAGAGGTAATTATGGTCGAACCGCGTCCAGAACTTTCGAAATTGTCCGATTACGTTCCCGGAAAATCTATCGAGGAAATCCGCGAACGCTACGGATTGAAGCGTATTGTCAAACTTGCGTCCAACGAGAACCCGTTGGGAGCCTCCCCGAAAGCGGTCGAGGCTTTTCATGAGATTGCGGACAGCCTGCACCTCTACCCGCGTGGCGATGCGCCCAAGCTTATCGACGCCATCGCAAAAAAATACGGTGTGAAAACGTCCCAGATTGTCATAGGGAACGGTTCCGACGAGATTATCGACATGGTGGGCAAGGCTTTTATCCGCCAGGGCGACAACTGCGTGGGCATTACGCCGACGTTCTCTGTGTACAAGTTCACGACGCTTTCGAATGGCGCCGACTTTATCGGTGTGGGCGAGGGCGAGGTGCGTACGTCGCTTGACGACCTTGCAAAGAAAATCGACGGCAAGACTCGCGTGGTGTTTATCTGCAACCCGAATAACCCGACGGGTGCGTACTACACGGAAAAAGAAATTTGCGACTTTATGGGCAAGGTGCCGCAGGATGTGCTCGTGTTTTTGGACGAGGCCTACGCCGAATTTGCGACCGCAAGCGATTATCCGAATATGGCCGCCGCCCTTGATAGATTCCCGAACCTGTTTGTCAACCGCACCTTCAGCAAGATCTACGGGCTTGCCGGGCTCCGCGTGGGCTATGCCATGGGAAGTGTCGAGGTTGTCCGCGCCCTCTGGAAAATCAAGCCCCCGTTCGACGTGAACCAGGCGGCGCAGGTGGCGGCGATTGCGGCTCTCGGTGATACTGCGCATGTCGAGGCGACTTGCAAGATGAACGCCGAGGGCGTGGAATTGCTTACCCGCGAATTCGAAGCTCTCGGATTCAAGGTCCTCCCGACACAGGCGAACTTCATTTGCGTGCGCATTGGCGAACGCGCGAAGGAACTGGTCGCGTTTTTGGAAAGCAACGGCATGATTATTCGCGGGCTTACGAGCTTCGGCATGCCCGAGCACGTGCGCGTCACGGTTGGAAAACCCGAAGAAAACGCTTTCCTCCTCACGCTCGTGAAAAAATGGTGCGAGGCGTAATATGGTCCGGGAATATAACGACCTGCTGCAGATTGCGCTCAAGACAGCGGAAATGGCCCAGGAGAATATCCTGAAGTATTTCCAGTCCGGCGTTGGAGTCGAGTGGAAAAAGGACAACACGCCGGTGACGGTCGCCGACAAGAGTACGGAAGAACTGGCCCGTGAATTCTGGGCGAAGGAGACTCCTGGCTTTGGCGTGATTGGCGAGGAATACGGAATCGAGAGCCCCGATGCAGAATACCAGTGGGTCATCGACCCGATTGACGGTACGAAAGCATTCGTGCATGGGGTTCCGCTGTTCGGGACGCTCATCGCGCTCTACAAGAAGAATGTCCCGGTGTGTTCGGTTATCCGCATCCCGGCGATGAATACGGCCGTGTGGGCGGTGAACGGCGGTGGCGCCTTCCTGGATGGCCGTCCGGTGCGTGTTTCTGGCGTTTCACAGTTGAACGAGGCGCTCGTGCTTTCGGGTACGGTGAACACGATGGAATCCCAGGGCTATGGCGAAGGTTTCGCGAAGCTCCGCCGCGGGGCAAGGCTCCACCGCGGGTGGGGCGACTGCTACGGATATTACCTTGTGGCGGCGGGACGTGCCGAAGTGATGGTGGACCCGGTCGTTTCTCTCTGGGATATCGCGCCGTATCCGCTCCTTTTTGCAGAAGCGGGCGGAAGGTTCAGCACCATCGACGGCAAGACGGAACTTTTCGGTGAAGACGGCAAACCTGTGGCCCCGATTTATGAAGGGTTCTCTAGTGTCGCGACGAACGGGGCCCTGCATGGCGTGAGCCTCGACTGCATGAACTCCTAGCATTTTGTTTGCAGATAGTCCGCTTTCATTTCAGCATCGGTTCGACAATTACAGTATCCGCGGAAAACGTCACGAAGACGGTTCCGCTTGTCGCCGTGTTCAGGTAGGGAATGTGCAGGGAGTCGAGCCTTTCGATGACCTGTTTGCTCGGATGCCTGAACCTGTTTTTTCTCCCGCTCGAAATCAGCGCGAGTTGCGGCGCAACGGCGTCCAGGAATGGCGCACTGCTCGAAGTCTTGCTTCCGTGGTGTCCGAGTTTTAGGATGTCGCTTCGGATGTTGGCATCGGATGCGAGAATTTCCTTTTCGCCTGCGGCAGTCAGGTCGCCGGTGAGCATCGCCGAGTGCCCGAGCCCGTGCGCCCGAAGCGTGATGCTGCCCTGGTTTGCGTCGCTACATTTGAGCCCTGCTGTCGAATTCGGGTTGGGATGGACCGCTTGAATTTCGAAACGGTGTTCCCTCCATGTGAATCCGCGGCCTATGTCGCGGATGGAAATTTCCCTGTCGGCAGCGGTGGCGATTGTCTTTTGCCAATCTGCCTTCGCTTCCGTGCGCGAACATTCGTTTATCCACAGTTCCTTGACAGGAAAGGTACGCAGGATGCTGGAGGCTCCGCCGAAATGGTCTAGGTCGGGATGCGTGATGACGAGCGCGTCGAGTCTTTGGATTCCCGAGTGACGCAGGAAGGGGACGATGACGTCTTTTCCCATATCTCTCTTGCTTCTGTCTCCGGAATCGACGAGGATGTGCTTGCCGGAAGGCGTCGTGAGCAAAATGCTGTCGCCCTGGCCCACGTCGATAAGCGTGAGGTTCCAGGACGGATGCGAAATCCGCATGTAACCCTGGACGCAGAAGATGGCCGAAAACAGGAGCAGGCACAATAGTCCGAATTTCTTTGCAACCGCATTTTTGCGAATGGCGGGAAGGAGTGCAAAAAGGGCCCCCAGCAGCAGGAGGATGGCCGGGGAAAATGGACCGACGGTGATGGCGGCTCCCGACGAATCCGAAAGCAGGCGAGTGAGGAAACTTGCCATGCGCAAGAAGAATCCGGCTGCAGCGCAAAAGGTGTCGCACAGGGATTCGATTGGCGAAAGTAGCGCGAAAAGTCCGGCCTGCATGCCCCACGAGACGAGCGGTACGATGATGATGTTGCCGAGCCAGGCGAGCGGCGAAAGTGTCTTGAAATGGTGAATCAGGAACGGGGCGGTCGCAAGCGTCGCGCACAGGGTGACGTATGTCGGGGAGAGCACGTAGCCTTCGGCAAGTTTCCAGAGGCTGGATTTGCGGAGGCCTTCGGGGATGCTTTTGAAGGGGTTGCAGCTGTTGCCGAGCAGGATTCCCGCCGTGGCCGTTGCCGAAAGCTGGAATCCGGGGTTCCAGAGTTGCGACGGGTCGGGAAGCAGGATGAACAGTAGCGCGACGCCCAGGCTGTTGAACGTGTTGGCGGGCTTCCCGAACATGGTGCCGAGTTGCGGGATGGCGAACATCAGCACCGCGCGTTTGACGGCGGGGGAACCACCCGTGACAGGGACATAGACGAACAGTAGCGCGATGGCGATGAGGTTCGCCACCTTGTGCGGCAGCCGTGTCGCCTTTAAAAAGACGCTCAGGATGCCGGCGAGTAGCACGACGTGGAATCCGCTAATGGCGAGAACATGGACAAGTCCTGTTCGCTGGAAGTCGTTGCGGATGGCGTCGGGGATTCCGCTTCGGTCTCCGGCGAGGAGTCCGAGCAAAAGTCCGGTTTCGGCGGGGTCGAGGTGAGCTTCGAAACGGCGCTTTATCCATTGGCGGAAGGCGTAGAAGCTGCGTTCGGCGGTCCATTTGCCGCGCCAGGATGTCCAGTGCCTGAACTTGCCGTATGCGGCGAACCCTTGGCTTCTGAGCCATTCGCGGGTGTCGAACGCCCCGGGCACTGTCGGGGGCGTGACGGGGTACCACTGGGCCTCGAAACAGATGCTGTCTCCGGGTTCGGGGAGCGATTCGAACGCTCGTTTTTCGGTAATGCGCAATCGGTAGCCGCTGTCCGCCTTCACGATAAAGGCGGTCCCGCTAGGCCTCGGAAGGAGCGATTCGATGTTGCCGCAAGCTTTGGCCGGAATTTCGCTGGGTTCGTGGCCGGCATGCAGATGTTCGCGGTGGGCTTGCGCGGTATGGCTTACGCAACCGCAGATGAGCGTGAACAGGATGGCGCATTGGACACTCCTGTGGAATGTCCTCGCGACGACGGCTATGGGGATGAGCAGGAACGGCGCATAACCCGGAAAATCGAGGCTTGCGTATACGGCCATCAGGGTGAGTGCGCTGACGAGGGCCGGTTTTCCGGCCAATGGGGCGGCCAGTTCTTGCAGGCTGGCGAAAATAAGTGCATAGCACCGCGCGTTTGACGGCGGGGGAACCTCCCGTGACAGGGACATAGACGAACAGCAGCGCGATGGCGATGAGGTTTGCCACCTTGTGCGGCAGCCGTGTCGCTTTTAAAAAGACGCTCAGGATGCCGGCGAGTAGCACGACGTGGAATCCCGAAATGGCGAGAACATGGACAAGACCTGTTCGCTGGAAGTCGTTGCGGATGGCATCGGGGATTCCGCTTCGGTCTCCGGCGAGGAGCCCGAGCAAAAGTCCGGTTTCGGCGGGGTCGAGGTGTGCTTCGAAACGGCGCTTTATCCATTGGCGGAATGCGTAGAAGCTGCGCTCGGCGGTCCATTTCCCGTGCCAGGATGTCCAGTGCCTGAACTTGCCGTATGCGGCGAACCCTTGACTCCTGAGCCATTCGCGGGTGTCGAAAGCCCCGGGCACTGTCGGGGGCGTGACGGGGTACCACTGGGCCTCGAAACAGATGCTGTCTCCGGGTTCGGGGAGCGATTCGAACGCTCGTTTTTCAGTAATGCGCAATCGGTAGCCGCTGTCCGCCTTCACGATAAAGGCGGTCCCGCTAGGCCTCGGAAGGAGCGATTCGATGTTGCCGCAAGCTTTGGCCGGAATTTCGCTGGGTTCGTGGCCGGCATGCAGATGTTCGCGGTGGGCTTGCGCGGTATGGCTTACGCAACCGCAGATGAGCGTGAACAGGATGGCGCATTGGACACTCCTGTGGAATGTCCTGGCGACGACGGCTATGGGGATGAGCAGGAACGGCGCATAACCCGGAAAATCGAGGCTTGCGTATACGGCCATCAGGGTGAGTGCGCTGACGAGGGCCGGTTTTCCGGCCAATGGGGCGGCCAGTTCTTGCAGGCTGGCTAAAATAAGTGAAATTTTTCTTGTCTTTATGACCATCTTTTATCTACTTTTGGGTTAAAAGGATGTCTCTATCTATAAAAACGGTTGAAAACGGAAAATGAGCCAAAATCGATGAAAAAATTTTTCAGTTTGATTTTTCTCGTGAATTTGGTGATGTTGCTCGGGTGCTCCGAGGTCGACCCGGGCGAACCTGTCCTGCAACCGTCGTTCATGAGTCCATACGTCCTTTTCCCGAACGATCCTGCCATAAGCGATTCTGTGGCTGCATACCTGACTTCGGGGGCTGTCCTGAGCCTTCATCCGGGAGTCTCGTACACATTGTCTTTTGACAAGGATTCTTCGCTGGATGAAGCTCCTGTCTTGCAGCTTTTCAGGGTGGGGGGTGCGCTGGACGACCAGAGGTATTCCATAAGACATGTGAGGTCCTTGGATGCCGTCGAAAAGGATGGCCGCTACTACTATGATTTTGTCTGCGAGGAGAATGACAGGGCGAGATGGGTGACGACGCTAGCCCTGAATGGCGATTTTTATACGGGCAATGTGAAAAATGTGCGGCTCGACGCCGAAGGCCCGTATTCGAAAAACTTCTCCATAAACCTGATTGTCGTGGGTAAAGTGGTTTTCCCCGATTCCTCCATGACGGTTCAGGCTTTTGCCGATTCGATGCTCAAATCGTTCCGCAAGTTCTTCAAGGGAATCGGTATTGATACTTTGTATGTACGCTACGCCCATGAGCATCCGGATCTTGGAAAAAAATATCCGGCGGACGAACCCTGGCTTGCGGGAAGGTCGTCGGACGACCTGTTTGTTTCGGAACTCGGGGGCTGGCCCGAGAAAGAACTGAAAAAATCCCTGGACCTGGTCCTGGTGCACCGTATCGAGGCCGACCATGTGCTCGGGTACTCCTATTTGTACTCAGGAAACTTTGGCGGAGGAGATGGCAGCACGGTCGTCATTGGCACCCGCGAGAAGACTCCCTACGGAGAATCGGAAGTCACGGTCGGGGAAATCCTTGAAACGGCTGTTCACGAATCGGGACATTTTCTCGGGCTGCGCCACACGACTTCGACTCGCAGCGATATGAGTGAGACGATGGATTACTCGGTGCTTGAAGACGGATTTACGGATACGCCGTTCTGTCGCGACTTGCTTTTGAGCGGGCTTCTCAAGAAGAACTCTGTTGGGCATTCGGATTTTGCCGTGCCCGCCTACCGCTTGGATTTGGCTGCGGCCGCGGATTTCAGCGTGACGGACTGTCCGGACCACCGTAACCTCATGTTCCCCAGCGTGACGGGCGAGGAATTCGAGGGCTTTTCCGAACAGCAACTGGAACATGTCCGCAAGAACCTGACGGTGTTCCCTCATTAGGCCGGTCAGTTTTTTGCTTGCTTTTGTGGTGCTTGTATGGCAGAAAAAAAACAATTTTCGGAAGATGTGCAGCTGATAGCCTTTGTGCTTCAGCAGGGTGCGGAATGGGATACGCGGGTAATCGAGATTCTGGAAGATGCCTGGGGCCCACTCCGTTACAGGGGCAAGCTCTTTGCATTCGACCAAACGGACTATTATGTGCCCGAAATGGGCGAAAATCTTTACCGTGGCGTGGTCTCGTTTGAAAAGTGCATCCCGCCGGAATCGATTGCCCTCGAAAAGGCCCGCAGCAATGCGCTGGAACTTGCGGCAGACGTCTCCTCGGCGTCTGGGGCGCGGCACGTGAACATCGACATCGGCTACATGGATTTGGACAAGGTCGTGCTTCCTAGCTACAAGCGCGGCCCCTACAAGCTCTATGCGGGGGAGGGGGTGTGGCTCGACATGCTATTGACCTATTCCAAGGGCGTTTTCCATCCGACAGCCTGGGCTTTTGAGGATTTTAGGCGCAATCCCTACCAGCACGACCTCCAGCTTATCCGTGAACGCTGGCGGAAAAGTGTCCGCGGATAACGGCGAATGCCGAAATCCGGTTCTGCATGTGTTTTTGATGCCGGAATCTTATTTTTCTATGTCAACGTATATATATTTGCAATATATGCGAGTATCCAATAGACTTCCCCTCATGTCGGCTGCCTTGTGTGCCGCCTTTTTCTGGGCTTGCAATGACGAGCCTGATCCCAAAACCATGGCAAAGACCGATGCCCCGGCCAAGGTCGAAACCGTGAAGCCGGAACATGCCAAGTTGAAAGCGAAGGTCCGCAAGTCACTGGGCGATGCGAACTTGCAGCGCAAGAGTGAAGGTGACTGGTCGCAACTGCGCATCGGGCAGTCGGTGATCGAGAAGGACCGCATCCGCACGGGAGCCGAATCCGAAGCGGTCTTGTCCGTGAGCGACGGTTCTTCGCTGTGGATTACGGAACTCTCCGAAGTGACGCTCGATGTGGAAATATTCGATTCCCTGAGCCGACAGGTCTCCATTGTAGTCAATAATGGTGGCGTGCACTTTGATGTGCAGAAACAGAAATCTGGAAATACGCTCATGTTCCGCACGGGAACGGCGACTGCAGCCATTCGCGGTACCGCCGGCTTTGTTGGCGGGTACAACGGTCAGATGGTGGCCTCCCTGAAGGAAGGCAAGGTCGATGTTACCGGCGCAAATGGTGCGTCCGAGAACATTGTCGAAAACCAGACCGTGCTTGTGGACCAAAACGGCAGGGTGAAGAAACTGCAGTTGAGAAGTTCCGGTACGAGGGCCCTTTCGACGCAGCTTTCCAACGTGAACATCTTTGGCGACGGGATGATCGATTCCCTCGAACAGACCTTGAACGATTTCGACAAGGATTACTCGAAACGCGCGGACGCCTTTGAGAAGAAACTTCGCTTCCAGGCCTCCCCGCTCTCGCCTCAGGTGTTCTTCCCCAACGTGACCCTGCAGGCCCGCGTTAACCCTGGTGTCGTGGTGACGGTCCTCGGCGAATCGGATACGGTGGGTGCAAACGGCGTCTATCAGCGCACGTTCGAATGGGATGACGATGCTTACGGGACCAAACGCTTCCTTGCGACCTGTAGCGAAGGCGATGTGGAAATCCAGTGCTACATGTGGGTGACGGAGTACGTAGCTCCGGCTCCGGTCGAGGAATCTGCCCCGGCAGAAGAACCCGCTGCCGATACGGCTGCCGCTGAACCCGCTCCGGCTCCGGTGAAGGAACAGCCCAAGGCGGAATCCAAGAAGGAAAAACCGAAGGCCGAACTCAAGAAGGAAAAACCGAAGGCCGAACCCAAGAAGGAAGAGGCTCCTTCGGGCAGGGACCTCAAGAGCCTTACCTTGAAAATGGGCGCATCCGTCGAACGCAAGCATCTCGACTTGCCGAAGACGGAATACTCTACGGACCTGAAGTTCAGTCTCGGTGGCATCACCCGTTCGGACCTTTCCGAAATCAAGGAAATTGTCGTGACGCGCAAGGGCAAGGTTGTCAAGTCCTTCTCGGGTGCTGAACTCGATGGAATGGAATACGCCGTGCCCGTCACGATCGGTCTTAACAAGATTGCGAAGTTCGACGTGAAGGTTGTCCTCAAGAACGGCAAGAGCATGCGCAAGACCAAGACTTACGAAGTCTACTGCGTGCGCGGAAACCACATGGGCAATGCTCGCAACTTCATCCAGTACAAGACTCCGGAAGAAGAATACGAGGCAGCCAAGGCTGGCCTTGAAAACGAATAGTAGGTTTAGGAACCTATAAAGGACAGATTATGAAGAAAAATGAAAAAGGTGTGCTCGGTCTCCGTCTGGGCTCTGTTCTTTGTGCCTTTGCGGTTGCCTTTGTGCTGGCGGGTTGCGCATCGAATCCCCCTGCGAAGGATGACGGCTCCGCGGCCGCCTCTGCAAGGAGCAAGGAAAATAGGGCCCAGGGCGAACTCTCTGCAAAAACGGCTGACGCTGCTGAGGCTGCCGACGACGATATCAAGGTTTCGACGGTGAGCTTCAAGGTCCGTCCTACGGTTCTTGTCGCTCCGGCGATGGGCGCAAAAATGGCAGGAAGCATTGACGTTATCCGCAAAAATCCGCTTGCGAAGACGGCGATGGAAGTCATCAATACCTATCTCACGAGCCGCGACTATACGGTCATGGGCCTCGAAAGCCAGGCCCAGCTCGATGAAGTGGTGCAGCTCCAATCCGATATTGCTGGCAACAACGAGGACCTTGCCTATGTGGCGGGCCTCTCTGTGGGAGCCGACATCAACATCACTTTTGCGGGTAGCATCCAGGAAGATTACATCGTGATTGACCTGAACGCAAGCGAAGCTTCCACGGCGAACCTCCTTGCTAGCGAATCCATGCGCCTCAAGGATAACGGCGAAAGCCAGCGCGTGCTTGTGCAGAAGGCCGTGCAGAGGGCTATCAAGAAACTCGAAAACAAGGTCCGCGACCGTCTCGCCGAAGAACTCGAGAAAGGTGTGCAGTACAAGGTGGTTGCGCATTTGACCGGGGACTTTACCGACGACCAAGCCGAAGAAATCTCGAACATCGTCTCCATCAAGATGAGGAAGAAATTCAACAAGATGCAGGTGATTTCGATGAGCAGAAACACCTATGACTTGCTAATCTATGTGGATCCGGACAAGTACGAAGATGCGCAGATGGTCTACGGCGAATTTGTCGAAAGCCTTGATGGACTCGCAAAGGTCCGCAAGCAGAACATCACGAAGAAACTGATTATCCTGGAAATCCAGTAATCCGGGAGTGACGTTATGAATAAACTATTTCTCGCCTCGCTGGTTGCTATGACGGCGTTCGCCTCGGCCGAGGTGCTGACATACACGGCGACTTCGAAAAAGTCGCAGAAGGAAGCTGACCAGCTTGCGTTGGAAGGACTTGCAAAGCAGCTGCGGACTAAGGTCTCCAGCGAATTTGAGACTACCGTGAAGGAAGATTCCAAGGGCAAGGTGACATCGACGGCCAAGGGCATGAAGAGCACCTCTACCAGCATGACGCTCAAGGGCGCGAAGCTGACCCAGGGACCAAAGTCGAAGGGGGCGTTCCAGTCTACAGCGACCATCGATACCGACCTGATGGCATCGAAGATCCTCATGGACTTGAACTCCATCCGTGCTCAGATGAAGTCCAAGGATTCCATCATCCGCTTCGACATGGTGGACCGCGATTACCGCAAGATGGGCGTCGACATGGTCGCTCTCGAGAAACTTGCCGATTCCTATACCGAGCTCCTGGAAGACTTGAGCTGCGTGCAGAAGATTCCGAAGGAAATGAAGCTCGAGAGCACCCTTGGCGAACTGAAGGAATACCTTATCTCGGGCATGAGTAGCCTGAAGATTGAAACCGACCTCACAAGCGAAGCCCTGATGGTGACCGTGACGGATTTCGCGGGCCCAGTGAAGGGATTCCCCCTTGCATTGACCCAGGATAGCAGGGATATCGCGCACGAGAAAACGAACGATGAAGGCGAGGCCGTGTTCTCGCTTGCCCAAGTGAAGAAACTGCATCCGGCGGGCGAGGTGACGGTGCATGCCGACTTGAATTTCCGCTACGTCCGTGCTGCGGTCCTCCTTTCGCAGACTGTGCGCTACGATTCCGAGAAGGCCGCCTGCACCTACAGGCTAGTCTGCGACGGACCGGTGGAGGCTTGTGGCGCTCTCAAGAGTTTCTTGGCCGATGCGGGAATCACCCTCCTCGACAAGGAGTCGCTCCCGGCGCTCAATGCAAAGCTCCAGTTCACCGATAAGATGAATACGAGCAAGACCCTCTGCACGTCGCGTGGTACCGTGACGCTCGGTGCTTTTGAACAGCAGACGACTGAATCCGTCCAGGGTGTCGGCCGTGACGAGGGCATTGCGCAGGCGACCGCGGTGAAGAAACTCCCGGCGACCAAGCTGAACCAGATGTTCGGCAAGGCCTGTCAGAAAAAGTAGGCGCGAAGGAACGTATAGAGGAAGAGGCTGACGGCTGCGTCGGCCTCTTCTTTTTGTTGAGGTAAAAAAAGGGGGGCCCGGCCATGCGGCCGGGTCCTTTTCAAATGCGGATTCCGCTAGGAATTACTGCTTTTCGATTTCGGCATCGAGTTCAGCGTAAGCCTTGGTGGCAGCAGCGCGGATCTTGTTGGCGACAGCGTCGTCATAGGAACCGGCGGCCTGGAGGCTCTTGATGAGTTCTTCGACGAGGTTGGCGTCGAGGGTCATGATGCCGTAGATCTTGAAGTGGCCGTTCTCGTCGGTTTCAACCTGCACGTCGGTGAGGGTAGCACCGCTCATGTGGGTGTTTACGACAGTCTTGGAAGTGCTCTGGAAGTGTTCGGCAACCTGGTCGTTCACGTCTTCCTTGAAGTTCTTGATGAGAGCCTTGGTCTGGGCGTCGATTTCCTTGGCGAGGTCGACACGGGCGTTCTGATCGGCCTTTTCCATGGCAATCTGTTCGTCGGTGGAAACACCGATACCCATACCGGCAGGCACGTGGTCCTTCAGGTATTTCTTCTTGAGCATCTGCATTTCGATGAGCTTGCTGGCAGACTTTTCCTGCGGGGTCGAGCTACAACCGATCATGAGGAATGCTGCGAGTGCGGCAACGATCAACTTCTTCATA
>AUXO013707750.1_pt1 | contig 12438 bp, 8 predicted proteins | sample 768731 | NCBI WGS metagenome assembly AUXO01 (sample SAMN02715735, study PRJNA202380) | gut metagenome | biome: sheep rumen | host: Ovis aries | place: New Zealand: Palmerston North | reverse complement strand
CTTTTTCATCCGTCAGTAATTTGTAATCGATGCGAAAGCAGTTTTTATAAACCCTCCTATCTCTTTATGCTACAATGAACAGCGTATAAATATAATTAGAAATAAGAGGTCTTTATATGAGACGTAACAAAAAGATCGCATCGCTTATTATAAGCGCTGCTCTTGTCACAAGTGCAGGAGCATTAAACTCTATGGCAGGAGCAACTGGAGTTACAGCCATTGATTTTTCTGAAGCCCGGTCCGGAGTCGGCCCGATGGCAGATGCAGCAGCCACTATCCAGGGTGCCACGACACAGGCAGCATCACTTGAATCAGATCAGCAGGCACAGCAGTCTCTATCCTATGATGAAGCCATCAACTCACAGTTTATAAAGGGTACCTACACTGCCGCTACAGGAGCTGTAATCATCGGTCCTGAATCTGTGATCAACACTGAAAATCTTGATGCCGCTCAAAACGCCGCTCTCGATCAGTATTTCCAAAATTCCGTAATCGTGGGCAATTCTATCGGAAACGGATTTGCACTTTATACCAAAAAGCATGGTGATGACCCTGTACTCAAGAACTTCCAGTCTCTGACTGCCAATGGTTTCTATATCGAAGGAGCCTTTGAGGACATAAGTTCCACAAGCCGCCATCCTTTCTATCAGGGACAGCAGCGTTATGTATGGGATTCCATCAAGCTGATGGGTGCCAAGCATGTATTCCTCTCCTTCGGTACCACAGAGGTTCAGTTCCCGACAGTTCTCACTGACTACCAGAAGCTGATCAATCAGATTAAGTCCGTCAATCCTGATGTTGACATCACTGTGATCAGCGCCACCTACATTTACCCCGGCAAGTATTACGGAACCATGACCAGTGCCAATGTTAAGTCCTTCAATCAGTCAATGGAGCAGATCTGTACCGCAAACGGATGGAATTTCATAAATGTCGCCGACAGACTGAAGGATGCAAACGGCGATCTGGATCCTGTCTACAGTTCCGATGAATACATTCACCAGAACGACCAGGCCTACGATATCTGGACTGCCGCACTTAAAGAACTGGGGCTCAAAAAGCTCGGTATGGCATAAAACATCTTGAACAGACAGCCCTTTATCAGGCTCTTAAAATCCTTTGCCTTAGCGATTATATTAATGGTTGCTTTCTTTGATGTTATGTACTATACCTTGTTAGTGTTGAATCTGAGCTTTCCTTATTGATATACCCGGATTCAGACTTTTACCTATATATAAGGAGTATGATATGAAAAAAACTTTGAAAAAATTAGCTGCTGTTGTTCTCGCATCATCTATGATCGTTTCTTCAGGGATCATTGCAATGGCTGACGAGGCAGCACAGACCCAGCAGGCATCTGCTGCTGCAGACCTTTCAACAGATCCTGTTGCCACAGCCACAGAGGATCAGCGAGTTATAGACTTCTACAAGGATTCCATCATCATCGGTGATTCCGTTGCTGACGGCTTCTCCAAGTACGCTATGGCACGCAAGCAGAATCCTGTTCTTGCCAATATCTCTTTCATGACTATGCCTCGCTACAGCATTCATGAGGAGCTTCAGCCTATCGGAACCGAAGGTGTAAACCACTTCTGGTATGGTGGGACACAGCATTATGCCTATGAGATTCCTGCTCTGTTCAATGCGAAGCACATCTACCTTTCACTTGGTTTAAATGACATCAAGTCCCGTCCAAGCATCGTACTGGAGCAGTACCAGAACTATATCGGACAGATCGTGGCAGCAAACCCGTATGCCGATATCACCATCATCAGCACAACATACATACATCCGGATGCTCAGACTTCTCTTTCCGGCATCAAGAGCTGGGCTTTTGATAATGACACTGTCCGCAAGCTAAACTCTTCCATGAAGGAGTATGCTGCTGAGAAGGGTTACGGCTACATCGATATCGCAAACCGTCTCGCCGATGCAAACGGCAACTTAAATCCTATCTACTGCACAGACGGTTATATCCATCAGAATGCTGATGCGTACGCTATCTGGGTTCAGTGCTTACGTGAGTATGCAGCAGCTCAGAACTACGCACATGCAAGTGATGCTCTCTGGGCAGCCGCAGAAGCAGCTGCAGCTCAGACCGCAACTGCTGATACAGCCGATTCCACCGGAGTGATCGAAGCAATTCCTGTTAATGCTTAAAATAAAAGATGCCGCTCCTTAGGGTATAGCCCCGGTTAGCGGCATCTTTTTTGTAAATTAAAACTGATTCTCAGTAAAACAGCGCCGCACGTTTGTGCGGCGCCTTTTCATACTTTTTACTCTACTATCGCACCGGTATCTGCTGAATGTACCAGCTTTGCATACTTTCTGAGATAACCTGTGAGATTTCTCTGCTCGCGAACCTTCATAGTCTTCTTACGCTCTTCCATCTCTTCCTCAGAAACCAGAAGCTCTATAGAGTAGTTCGGGATGTCGATCTTGATCTTGTCGCCATCCTTAACATAGGCGATCGGACCACCGGCCTGTGCCTCAGGTGAAACATGGCCTATAGCAGCACCTCTCGATGCTCCGGAGAAACGTCCGTCTGTTACCAGAGCAACAGTGGTATCCAGCTTCATTCCCGCGATTGCTGATGTAGGACTCAGCATCTCTCTCATTCCAGGTCCCCCTGCAGGTCCCTCATATCTGATGACAACGCAGTCACCGGCCTTGATCTTGCCGCCGTAGATAGCGCTGATTGCCTCTTCCTCTGAGTTAAATACTCTCGCTGTGCACTCATTCACCATCATCTCAGGTGCGACTGCAGAACGCTTTACGATAGAGCCGTGCGGAGCGAGGTTGCCGTAGAGAACAGCAAGTCCGCCTTCCTTGAGATACGGGTTATCAAACGGTCGTATAACCTCAGGATTTCTGTTCTTGGCATCCTTGGTAGCCTCACCGATAGTCTTGCCGAGAACCGTCATACAGTCACGATTTATAAGTCCGTGCTCGTCAAGCTCATGTATAACTGCGTAAATACCGCCGGCCTCCATGAGATCCTGCATGTGATGATGTCCCGCAGGTGCCAGATGGCACAGGTTAGGTGTTCTGTCAGAAATCTCGTTAATCTTATGAAGATCAAACGGGAAACCAGCCTCATGAGCCACCGCCATGAGATGAAGGGCTGTATTGGTGGAGCATCCAAGTGCCATATCTACTGTGATGGCATTCTCTATGGTCTCTGCTTTGATGATGTCCCTCGGGCGGATATTCTCCTCAAGAACCTTCATGACCTGCATGCCCGCAGTCTTGGCGAGACGTATTCTCTCTGAGTAAACAGCAGGGATAGTTCCATTGCCCGGAAGTGCCATGCCGAGAACCTCGCAAAGTGAATTCATGGAGTTGGCTGTAAACATACCGGAACATGAACCGCAGGTAGGGCAACAGCTGTTCTCTACATCCATAACTCCTGCCTCGTCCATGAGACCAGCCTTATAGGCTCCGACTGCCTCAAATGCTGTGTTCAGGTCACGCTGATGAAGTGACAGCATTGGCCCGCCGGATACAAATACACACGGAAGATTGAGACGAAGGGCCGCGAGAAGCATTCCCGGAACGATCTTGTCGCAGTTTGGTATAAATACCAGCGCATCCAGTGCATGTCCTGTGGCCATACACTCGATAGTATCTGTGATAAGCTCACGTGATGACAATGAAAAATGCATACCGTCATGGCCCATGGCGATACCGTCACAAACGGCGATAGTATTGAACTCAAGCGGAGTTCCTCCGGCCATAAGCACACCATCCTTTACGGCTCTCGCAATCTGCTGCAGGTGCTCATGTCCCGGAACCACTTCTGTAAATGAGTTAACAACACCGATAAGCGGGCGTCTCATCTGCTCGTCAGTAAGTCCGTCTGCCTTTAACAGAGAACGATGAGGTGTGTGTTCGATGCCCTGCTTTACTAAATCACTACGCATAATTCTTCCTCCTGAAAAATCTCGCAAATTTATCCAAATCTATATAGAACCGATGTGCACCATAGGCTGATCTGAATGTCCCCGACTATATCCCTTCACCAAAGACGATGCCACATAACAGTTCCATACATCATATTATATCTGTATCCACATATTGTCGCATTATTTTATTTCGATGTCACATACAGATTTAATCAATCAGATATAACCATATCTTAATGTAACAAATCAAAGCCCCGTATCTTCAGGAAGTCCCAGCATGATATTCATGTTCTGTACTGCTGCACCGCTGGCGCCCTTTCCGAGATTGTCAAAAAGCGCCGTAACTGAAGTCTGGTCCTCATAACCGCATACAACAATTTCCAGTTTGTTTGTACCGGCAAGCTTGTTGGCATACAGCTTACTGTCATTCTGACCGAAGGTCACAACCGAAACAAAATGCTCATCCTTGTAGTATTCAGCCAGCTTCTCGCAGATGTTTTCCGCTGTAGGGTGTCCCGGAAGCAGGCGGTTCTGAAGCATGATAGTCGTAGCCATGCCCTTATAATAATCGTCAACTACAGGCATGAATACAGGGGCATAGGTAAGTCCGGTCATCTTCTGCATCTCAGGTATATGCTTATGTTTTAATGTGAGGCCATAAATGCCAGGTGAGCTCAGTACCTCAGGACGGCCGGTCTCCTCGTACTCCTGAATCATCTTCTTTCCGCCACCGGAATATCCTGTAAGTGAATAACATGTAACAGGATAATCCTTAGGAAGTATACCCATACGTACAAGCGGCGCTGTGGTGGAGATGAGACCTGTTGCATGACAGCCCGGATTTGCAATACGCTTTCCGTTCCGGATCGCCTCACGCTGCTCCTTTGACAGCTCCGGGTAACCATACACCCAGTCATCGTTGGTTCTGTGAGCGGTAGACGCATCTATAACTCTTACGTGCTCGTCTTCGATGAGAGATATGGCTTCTCTTGCCCCATCATCAGGGAGACATAAAAATACAATGTCTGCACTGTTCAGATATCTCTTTCTCTCAGAAAGATCATGACGCTTGTCCTCAGGAATGCGAAGAAGTTCAAGATCCTCTCTTGAGCCAATTCGGTCGTATATCTGTAAACCTGTTGTTCCGCTCTGTCCATCAATATAAACCTTTGTCTTCATATTTATCTCCCATCTGTTTCTCAGCAAACCTGCGGGTACCTGTGTTATAATTATGTATAAAAATACCCGCATCGGCATTTTTATGCACGAATACGGGTATTATAGCACATTTCCTGTATAATTACTGATAAATTCCGCAAATTATGTCTACGCACTTTTCCATATCAATCTTGCTGACATCAAGGCACAATGTATATAAGTCTGCATTACCCATCTCGCGGCCTGTGTACATCTTGTAGTAATTACGACGCTGACTATCCTGTTTTTTGACATCCTGTCTTGTAACAGGCTTCTTTATATTTGAAAAATCCATAGCATGTTCTATACGCCAATCTTCACTTGCAGACAGGAAAACATCAAGTGACGGGATACCAGCCTCACTCAGGATATAATTGGCACATCTTCCAACGATGATACATGGTGATTCTGACAACTCAAGGATAACTCTGCTCTGAGCCTTAAATATCAGATCCTGACTTGAGTTAAGGGACATAGGTGACAACATTTCCAGAATTCTAGTATATGGATGAGCCTTCTCACCTTCGTCATTGATCATATCCTTGGAAAAGCCGCTCTCTTCTGCAGTCTTACGCACAAAATCCACATCATAAAACGGAATGTCAAGCTTCTCACTGAGCATCGCAGCAAGCTCGTGACCATGTGTTCCATACTCTCGACTGATAGTTATTACCTTATATTTCATAATCTCCCCTCTCCTTTCAGAGCCTGTGCATAACGCCCGGCTCTGAAGTTTCATCTCAATATTTATATACACTACTATATCAAAAATTTCCTCCGATTTTCGATTTATTTTGTGTTATTTTACTGTTTATTTTACAGGTCAGCCCGGACACATTTATCTGAGCGCCGATTGAAGGATCACTCTTTGTCAGCCGGATGCTCCTCTGACTTGTTTACCAGCATCGCTCTCCCTGACAGGGACTTGTCTTTTCTGATATACGGATTATCCTCTGCAGCTGTCCTTACGGCGTTTCTGCCGCTTGTTTTTCCTGCACCCATGCCCCTGTAGCCGGCATTGGCACCGGATGCCTCTTCGAAGCCCTCACCATATATCCTTTTCAAAAGATATGTATGGAACTGACCGGAGATATAGAAGATACCCAATATCATATCGATCTGCGGCATCATAAACAGACTGAGAAATGAAATAAGCACCACAACAGCCTTTGCCCTTGTGATAAAGGCCTGAACCACCAGGCTCATGGCTATAACTCCAAAACACATAAGGTACATGAGTCCGACGATACCAACTACCTGTGCGATGCTCTGAACTATCTCATTCTCAAAAGGTTTTGCAAAGGAATAGTTGTAGAGTATGAATGCACCGATGCCCAGATATGCGGTCCAGAACGGCGGTCTGTACATTGCCACAGGTTTTGGTTTAGGAACCGCTATGTGCAGTCGTCTGAGTATCAGAAGGCTGACTTCGTATATCACAAAGCCCTGTATGGCTCCGGAAAATGCCATGGACACCAGAAGCAGTCTCGCAACAAAATCATCTGACATCATAGACTTCATAAGGGCCATCTGCTGCTCCATACGAGGATCTGAACCCATGTATTTACCGATGAGTTCCATGCTCTGATTCATGGCCGCCTGCATTTCCGAAACATAGAGCGAGAGGCTCTGTCCGGATATTGCAGCCACGATCACAGCATTAAAAAGCTCGGATATGACACACAGCAGCATAACGAGAAGCATTGACTTGGTCATATCCTTCTTGTGATATATACAACTGCCCAGTACAAGTCCCACAAAGGCCTCACAGCCTGCATATGCCATCGTCGCAGGTGTACTCACAAAAATACTTATAAACACTGCTGATGCCCAGGCTGCAAGTCCTGTTTTGAAGCCGTATCTGGCGCCGTAGGCAACCAACGGTATGGGCAGGAGGAACATCATGATGCTCTCAAACATCCCTCCCGTCTGTCTGTTTATCAGAAGCAGCACTCCGAAAAGTGCCACTATCATAGCTCCGTATGTAATCTTTAATGTTTTCTGATTCATGATTGATCCTTTACTTTTTTATAATATAGGTATTTTTATCATAATCGAGTATACCTTCCTCTTTCATAGCTGCAAGTTCTCTCGTCATGGCGCTCCGGTTCGCACAGAGATAATCTGCGAGATCCGTGCGGCTGAGGGGCGACTCAATATAACGTGAGTTTTGCTTCTGTGCCATCATGGACAGATAGGCAAGTATCTTATCTCTCAGGGTGCCCTTGGAGGAAACTTCGATTTTTTCCATAAGACGGAGGTTTTTCTGTCCCAACAACAGGAACAGATTCTGGATGATCGTTCCATGGAAGCTGCATTGTCTTGAGCAGTTATGGATTATATTGGCCGCTGACAGGAAGAGGATCTCAGTGTCCTTGACCGCCTGAAATGTCATATATGATTCGATGTCCCTCTGCAGCGCGAAACTCTCTCCCACAAGCTCTCCCGGCTCCATAAAGCCTATCATCACATGATTCCCCCAGATGTCATCCTTAAACATCTGCACGAGTCCGGACATCACAACTCCTACATACTTTAAGCTGTCCTGCTCCGGAACTATATTTTCCCCTCGCCTGTACTTACGCCTGTAGCTTCTGAGACATGGGAATAACTGGTTCAGATCAGCTTCATTGATGTTTTCAAATAATGGTATCTCTTTATAACTTATTTCTTTTTTCATAACTTAACTATTCTAAAGCCTTTTTGTTGCCTCAGCAACATTTAAATGCACTAAGAACCGGCGGCATCCATTTTTAAATGAACGTCGCCGGTTCCTGAATATTTATCTCACCTATCGATTGTTATCTGGCTCTTTTCCTTCTGTCATGATGCGCATAGTACTTTGCTTTGTCAACATACATGCGTTTATCAGCTTCCTTCAAGGCATCCGAAAGATTTCTTACATCAGGTTCCCACACAAATCCTGTAGCCATACTGATATTGTCCCTGGTTTTAAGGTCACGCAGGAATCTGTATTGCTTTCTGTCAAATGCCGCCTTGGCTATACCCGGTATGACAACGACAAACTCATCGCCGCCAACTCTGTACAGATGGTTTCGTTCATAATGCTGTGCTATGAGATCAGCTGCCCTGATGAGCAGCCTGTCACCCTCATCGTGTCCGAAGTTGTCATTGGCATACTTCAGTCCGTTTACATCAGCAAACACAATGCCCACGCTTCCTGTCGTTTTGGATAACTCGACCTCTCTTTTCATAAGTGCATTACGGTTAAAAGAAGAGGTCAGTTCATCATGCTCTGCCACATAGATGAGCCTCTCTACCAGAATATTGTTTGCCATCCTGAAGGACAGAAAACCTGCTACAGTTGACAAAATATACTCTGTATCCTCCTTCTCATCCAATCTGTAATCATCTGCACCGACAAAACCTATGATGACGCCCTTTGAAAAAACAGGTGCCAGAGTCAGCCTGTTTATATCATACTTTTTCAGGTCATAATACAGTTCTTTGTCAAACTCCTTGATATCTGCTGTTTCTGCTGATATCCCATCCACAACAGTGCCCAGATACTTGTCCCAGATATGACTGTAGAAGTCATAATCACGATTTCTGAGATGATCTGTGCTCAGTGAGATATCACCGTCTTCACATTTGAAGATGCTGCTTATATGTTCGCCGTCCTTCTCCAGAATGTATATCTTCTCCGGATGGATAACTGCGCTTATTTCTTTCAGCACCTTCCTTATGGAATCATTATACGGATTTTCCGCATTGAGATGCTCCACTATCTTAATGATGGCATCATCAACCGTATGCCTCTGTAATCTGGTCTTCGTGTCTATAGCCGGAATTACGAAATCACTTCCGAAGGATACCGGACTGATGTCTTCATATCCCTTCGTATCATTCTTATTACGTTTCTCCGAGGTCATGACTATCATCAGAGCATATGCTCCTGTAAGCGGGTCACGGGCCAGAACCTTGGTGTTGGTATTGATCTTGATATCTTTGACCGAGATTATATCGTAGGCCGCTTCCCAATTACCCGAAACGATACAGCGTTCAACCGAGTCTTTAAAAACATGATGTCTCTCCATGTCTGAATAGCCGATGATTCCTTCAAACTTAACATCCGGGCCATACATGATCTTCAGATAATTTCTGTAACTCTTGTTGACCCTCAGTATACGGTACTTATCATCACCAATATACTCCATGATGCCTACACCTATCCCTGTGAAGTGTTGTGCGATCTTTGTGGCTGTATCACTGTTGAAATTAGGATCATCAAGGCTTGCCTGACCAATCTTATCATAGTAGTCTGCCTCTTCCATCTTTTCACGCTGAAGTCCGACTCCCAGTCTGTATCTCAGGATGATCTCCTCTATAGGATTAGGCGAACTGTACAGAAGCCCCTGTACCTTGTCACATCCGATTTCCTTCAGAAACTTTAGCTGCTCCTCCGTTTCTACACCTTCTGCCAATGTATCAACGCCCAGCTGTTCAGCCATCTCGATGATCTTGATGATGATTCCTTTGCTCTTTTTACTTTTGCCGAAATTCATCATGAATTTTATATCAAGCTTTATAAGGTCAAAGTCAAAATCCTGAAGCACATTCAGATTGCTGTATCCGCTTCCGAAATCGTCCATCCAGACCTTGAAACCATTCTCATGGAACCGTCTGACCTGTTCTTTCAGAAAATCCGTTTCTATGCCGCTAACATTTTCTGTAATCTCAATGTTCAGATATTTCGGTGAAATTTCGGCAGCCTTCACCCTTTGTGTAATCTCTGTCACCATGTCACAATACTCAAAATCATATCTTGAAATGTTTACAGATACCGGTGACATAGGTACTTTATTCTTGATTCTTGCGTCTATCATGTCTTCAAGTATACGTTCCACCATATAGAGATCCACTTTACTCAGCAGTCTTACATCTTCAATGATAGGTATGAAATCTTCAGGCATGATTATGCCGAGTTCCGGATCCACCCATCTGGCAAGTGCCTCCTCACCGCACATGCGGCTGTTAACAGCTCGTATAATCGGCTGATAGTATACTTGAATCCATCTTTCATTAAGTGCCTGGTCCAGATGGCTCAGGATATGATTTCTGATATTCATATCCTTTTCCATGTTCTCATCAAAGATAAGATACTTTGATTCGTAACTATCCTTTAACATATCAACAGCAATTTTCGCTTTGTCACATATGAGACTTACAGGCATATCCTTTTTGGCATGCTTATAAACCCCTGCCTTTAACGGAAGAGAATTACTGTTGTTAATATTTTTCGTTTCCTCAAAAATGCTTTCCAGTTCTTCTTCCACATCATCCTTTAAAGAAAAGGCATAGAAATGATCCTCACCGAATCTTGAACAGCAATCGCTGCCAAAATGGTTTCTCATAATTCCTGCAAAGCTTCGCAGAAGTCTGTCTCCTTTCTCCAGTCCATACTTACTGTTATAATGTTTCATGCCGGAGAAATCAAAAGCCATAATGGTGTAGTATCCATTCTCATCATCAAGCTCTTTAAAGGCCATACGCGCAAGCTGTAAAAACAGAAACATGTTAGGAAGACCGGTCAGTACATCATAGTACATCTTCCTGATATTGCGATTTTCCTTACGGAGTTCTTCCATCTCCCTGCGTTCCAGCTCATTGTTACGAAGTGCTATGTCGTCTGCCGGAAGAGCTGACCTTGTGTACCATACAATGCATAAATCCGTACCGTCCTGAAGGATCCTGTGCTTTCCCTGAGCTCGCAATATCACATAGTAATCATCCGTAGGCAGCTTGATACGACAGCTTGTATTGTATTCTGCATCCGGATTCATAACAAAAGCGAAGGTATCATTCTTATAACGTGCGAGATCATCAGGATGTGTGATTCTGAATACATCCTCACTGAGAATACTGTAAAGCTGCTCCTTTGGAACTCCGAACATGTCAATGAATCCGCCCGAAAGAGCCAGCGGCACTATACGTCCGTCAATCACCTGATATACACCATAGGCAATAACCGAGTCCTCTATTTCTTTTAGTTCAGATGCACTCATCTGATATTTTCTTATACTCTCGACTTCTTTCATAAGTACTACCGCCTGTAACAAAAGCTCAATTAACGTCTCCGGAAAGATGCCCTCTTCACCCTGTCTTACTACACAATTATTTCGGATTATTTAACACATTATATAATATTTTTACGCATAATTTCCTTACATAATGCACATAATTTACATGTCAAAAGCATTAACACTCATTACATAGTATGTATTTATGAACTTTTCATGAAAATACCAATTATTATCAGACTTTCGCCGAAAAGAATAATAGAGGACGCCGGCTTACCGGAGGAACCTCTTTTTATATTTTAAATTCTGCGTTTTGACACCCTAAGGACATATTGATGAAGAACATTTTAAAGCAATTCAGAAAGTCACTATCTTATCAGATTTCCATATTGTCGATACTTAGCTATCTCGTGATAGCCATAGTCATCGGTGTTGTAGTCTATACAAGATTTGAATCGCGTATGATCAATGACTACACCCGCATGGCAGAGGGACTCACGACGCTTATGGCTGATGCCTATGACACTGCCAGAACGGATGAATTCATAGAGAAAAACTTTCAGCTTCAGGAATACAGAGATCTCGTTAAGTATTATCATACTTTAAAAGATAACTACCCTGATGTTTACTATATGTACATATATCGTTTCGATAGCGATGAACCGCTCGCAACCGTAGTCATTGATCTTGATGAAGAGTATAGTGATACTCCACCTCAGGAAAGTGTGGACTGGATTGGAGAAACCTATGAGGTTGATGATCCATTTGCCTCGGAAGTAACGAAGATAAGTCAGGGAAAAGAAGCGGTATTTCACACTGTACATACTCAGGACAACGAATATCTCCTCTCTTATGTACGGCCTATAACCGATGCAGACGGTAACTATTCCTGTAGTGCCTGCGTTGATTTCTCTATGGATTATCTCCACAAGCAGGATATTAATTTCATGATACAGCTCATGGGCATCCTTCTTGTGATCATGATAGTGATACTGTATTTCAACATTCAGCGTATAAGTAAACAGATCACTTCACCTTTGGATCTCATCAGCTCCTGTATAGACAGCTTTGTCTACGAGACAGAGACCGATCGTTTCAATAACATACACCGTCTGGAAGAATTAAACATTTCAGCAGACAACGAGATTGGTTTACTGTTCAACAGCTTTGTAGCCAACATGAAAGAAAGTCTGTATTACATGTCAAACTACAATAAAGCCAAAGACGAAATCGTTGACAAGGAAAAGGAAATTGAAGAAATCAGCCAGATGACCTATGTAGACGGTCTTACTCAT
>AUXO010474160.1_pt1 | contig 12440 bp, 14 predicted proteins | sample 768731 | NCBI WGS metagenome assembly AUXO01 (sample SAMN02715735, study PRJNA202380) | gut metagenome | biome: sheep rumen | host: Ovis aries | place: New Zealand: Palmerston North | reverse complement strand
TAAATTGGTAACGATAGCAAAGTGGATACACCTGTTCCCATTCCGAACACAGAAGTTAAGCACTTTTACGCCGACAATAGTGTATGCGAAGATAGGTAGTTGCCAATTTTTTTTGTATATATTTTTAGGAGGTTATTATGAGAAGATTTATTTCTTTTGTTTTAGTAGCATCTTCTGTTTTTCTAATGTGTTCTTGTGGTAAAACTATAAAAAAAATGGTAGATATTTCTAGTTTTACTGAGGAAGAACTTAAGAATTATGCAAATGAAAATGATTTGGAATTGTTGATTAACGAGGTTTATTCTGATGATTATCCTGTTGGTTCTTATTTTAATCAAAGTATTAAGGTTGATGAAGAGTTATCTTCTCAAAAAAAATTATCTGTTGATAAAGTTATTGGGACAAAAGAAGATGAAATTAAACATTATAAAGATATTTATTCTTCTAATAATGTAAATGAACTTGGACGTGTTCCTATTATGATGTATCATGGTATTCATAATAAGAGAAATGATGAAACTAAATATACTGGTGGTAATGTAGATCGTGATGGTTATCAACGAACTGCAGAAGCTTTCCGTGCTGATTTAGATTTCTATTATAATAGTGGTTATAGAATGATTCGTTTAAATGATTATATTAATGGTATTATTGATGTTGAATTAGGAAAAAGTCCTCTTATTATTACTTTTGATGATGGCCTTCAGAATAATATTAATATTTTAGGTTTAGATGATAATGGTGAATTAATTATTGATCCTAATAGTGCGGTAGGTATTTTAGAGGAATATAAAAAGAAATATCCTGATTTTAATGTAACTGCTACATTTTTTGTCAATTCCGGTATTTTTAATCAAGAACAATATAATGAAAAGATTTTACATTGGATGATTGATCATGGTTATGATATTGGTAATCATTCTGCAAATCATCCTGATTTTACAACTATTGATTCAGCTAAATCTAGTCGTGAAATAGGTTATATTTATGATATGTTAGATCAATATATACCTGGTAAATATGTAAATATTGTTGCTTTACCATTTGGATCTCCTTATAAAACTAGTCATCCTAACTATCAATCTATTATAAATAGTTCTTATAATGGTAAAAATTATACTACTGTTTCTTGTTTAAGAGTTGGTTGGGAAGCTGATTATTCGCCGTTTAGTAATGACTTTGATAAATCTTTTTTGAAAAGAATTAGGGCTTATGATAACAATGGTGAGGAATTTGACATTTCTATGAATTTTAAAATATTGGAAAGAAATCGTTTTATTTCTGATGGCGATAAGTCTAAAATTACTTTTAAAGAATCTGATTCTTCTAAATTTGTAAATAATTTTAATTTAGATGTATTTAAGTATTAGAAAGTATTGAAATAATACTTTTTTTTTTGTTATAATGTTTATGGTGATATAGATGGAATATAAAATAACAACTCGTAATGAAAGTGAAACAATAGAAATTGCTCAGAATTTTGAATCAGAAAAATTTCCAAATATGGTAATTTGTTTAAATGGTGAATTAGGTAGTGGAAAAACTATTTTTGCTAAAGGAATTGCTCAAGCTTTAGGTATTACTGAAACTATTACTTCTCCTACTTTTACTATTATTAAAGAATATGATGGTGAATTACCTTTATATCATATGGATGTTTATAGGCTTGATGGAAATACTGATGGTGTTGGTATTGAGGATTATTTTTCTAAAGGTGGCGTTGTAGTTATTGAATGGGCTGAAACTATAAAAGATATTTTACCTAAAGAGAGATTAGATATTAAATTTAAGGTTATTGATGAAAATAAGAGGGTTTTAGTACTTACTCCTTATGGAAGAAAATATGAAGAATTATGTGAGGCTGTTTTATGAGATGTTTGTTAGTTGATACTTCAACTAAATGTATAAATATTGCGATATCTTCTGATAATGAACTGTTATATTCATTACATAAAGTAATTGATAAGAATTTGTCTGAATGTTGTTTAAGTTTAATTGATGATGCTTTAAAATCTTGTAATTTAACTTTACATAATATAGACAAAATATTTGCATCAGTTGGTCCAGGTAGTTTTACAGGTATAAGAATAGGCCTTTCTATTGTAAAAGTTATTGCTTGGGCTTTAAAAATTGATGTTATACCTATTTCTTCTTTAGAAATAATGGCTTCTTTAGATTGTGATTCAACGTATATTGTACCTTTTATTGACGCAAGACGTGATAATTGTTTTACAGCTATTTATGATAAGAATTTAAATGTTGTTGAGTCTGATAAGTTTGTATCTAAAGATTTATTTTTATCTTCTAAATTGAATGATTCTTCTTATTTTGTTTTTTCTTATGATGATATGATTTATGATGTAAATTTTTTGAAAGTCATTAATAAACATATAAATGATAAACCAATTAATCCACATATGTTAAATCCTAATTATTTGAAATTGACAGAAGCTGAAGAGAATTTAATTAAAAAAAATGATTGTTAATTTAATTGTGGATGATTTAGCTAGCTTAAATTTTTTAGCTAGTAATTTTAATATTAAATATGAAACTGATGTTTTAGATTCTTCTTTTCAGCATATTCTTTTATTTAAAGAAAATGGGTTATTAGTTGGTTTTATTGATTATTCTTGTTTTTATGAAAGAGCTGAAATTAATTATATATTTGTTTTAGATGGATATAGAAAAAAGGGAATCGCATATAGATTAATTAATTATGTTTTTGATAATTATGATTTTGATAGTATTACTTTAGAAGTTCGTTCTAGTAATATAGCTGCTATTAATTTATATAAGAAATGTGGTTTTAAAGTGTGTTCAATTCGTAAAAATTATTATGGTGATGAAGATGCTTTGATGCTTATATGGGAAAATGGTGATTGTAATGGATGATATTATTATATTAGCTATTGAGTCTAGCTGTGATGAAACTAGTGTTTCGATTGTTAAAAATGGTTGTGAAGAGTTATCGACTGTAGTATTGACTCAAATGGATACACATGCTAATTTTGGAGGAGTTGTTCCTGAAATTGCTAGTCGTATGCATATTGAAAATATAACTATTGTTATTGAAGACGCTTTGAATAAGTCAGGGATTACTATGGATAGTATTGATGCTATTGCTGTTACTTATGGACCTGGATTAATTGGATCTTTATTAGTTGGTGTAGAGGCTGCTAAGACTCTTTCTTATATTTATAATAAGCCTTTAGTTCCAGTACATCATATTGCAGGGCATATTTATGCGAATAATTTAGAGACTAGGATGCAGTTTCCATTAATTTCTTTGGTTGTAAGTGGAGGACATACTGATCTTATTTATATGCCAGAGGATTATAAATTTATAAAGATTGGTGGTACTTTGGATGATGCTGTAGGAGAAGCTTATGATAAGGTAGCTCGTGTTTTAAATTTAAAATATCCTGGTGGACCTTTGGTTGATAAATTATCTTATTCTGGAAAAGATTCATATAATTTACCTTTACCACTTGATGATGATTCTTATAATTTTAGTTTTAGTGGTATTAAGAGTGCTGTTATAAATTTGGTTCATAATGAGCAACAAAGAGGTAATGAAATTAATTATGCAGATTTAGCTTGCTCTTTTCAAAATAGAGTATCTACAATTTTAGTTAAAAAAACGATGAAAGCTTTGAAGGAGTATGGTGTTAGTAATTTAATTATAGCTGGTGGTGTTTCTGCTAATTCGAAGATTCGAAGTTCTTTTGAAGAGGCTTGTAAAGAAAATAACGTTAATTTATCTGTTCCTAGGTTGTCAAGATGTACGGATAATGCTGCAATGATTGGCGCTGCTGGTTATTATGCATATAAATTAGGAAGAAGAGCTGATATTAATTTGAATGCTCGTGCAACTGATAATTTAAATTAGTTTTTTAGGAGGAGGGGTAGTGTGCTAAATAGTGAAGAGAAGAAATATTTATCTTCTGCTAGATTATCTTTAAAAATTAATTATCTCGAGTTTGGTGATATAAGTAAAGTAGATAGCTTATTTTATTATTTTGGAAAGGGGTTAATTATATCTACTATTAATGGAGAAACTTTTATTGATAAACGTTTTTATACTGGAAATATATTAGTAGAGTTATTATCTGAAATTTTTTCTGTTATTGATACTATTGAATTAACTATTCCTTATGAATTTTTGAATATATATACTATTAGTAAATCTTTTAATAATCTAACTTGTGATGTTTTATGCATTGATGGTGGGGGAGTTGTTAATAGTGATCAGTTAAGTGCTATAAATAATTTTTCTAATATTAAGGAATTAAAGGTATCTAGTTATGATAAATCAATAGGTTTATCTAAGTTTAATTTTAAAGTAACTCCTTTGATTGAAAAGAAATTTACTAGTGATAAATTTAAAAATTTTTTAGTTAGTGATTTAGTTCATTTTGATACTTTAGATATTGAATTACCTATAAGAGAAGATTATGAGGTAGATGGTAAGGTAGTTAGTGAACTATCTGATTTAAAACTTATTATTGATAATCTTATTGATATTGATCTCGTTAATTTTACTATTATGGATAATGGTGAGAAGTCTATTGAGCAGTCTATTAGTATTATTTCTAAAATTGAAAAGTCTATTGGAAGTAAGATAGAGAATGTTTATTATATAACTGGTAATAGAACTATAAAAAATATTGAATTATTACATGAAGTTGAGGTTGATCATAAGTTATGTATTATGTATGATACTGATATTATTTGTTCTTTGGATGATTTTATTGTAATGAGAAATTTTTTTGATAAAGTTGTTAATAAGATTAATAAGTTTAATTTGTCTAGCTTAGAAAAATGTTTAATGGCATATGATTTTGTTAAAAATTTTTATATTGTAAATAGAAAATATACTAAAGATAAAACTGATTCTAGATTTGTTCATAGGTTATTTAAGGCTAATGATTTAAATTCTCAATCGTATACTGAATTATATGCGCAAATATTACGTGAATTAAAGATTAATGCCGCTTCTTATATGGTTTATACTCCGCTTGTTTCTGAGGTATTTTTGACTAGAAATAATCATTCTAGAACGATGATTTATTTAAATGATGATAAATATAATGTTAAGGGTTTATTTAGTGCTGATGTTATTTGGGATGCGATAAAAAAATATAAAAAAAATTATCATTATGAATTTTTTATGACTAAAGTTCAAGGATTAAAGAAACAATTTCCTAAGGATAAATTTGGTAATGAAGTTGAATATTTAATGGGCAATTGTAAATTTGAAGATTTAAAAAATGATGATTTAATTTTCTTTGAAATATTTTTAAATAAGAGTGTTGTTGAAAAATCAGATTTAGATTTTTTGAGAAAAATTTTATGTAATAATATTAAGTTTAAAGATTTTATTTATTCTTTATCTGCTGTTAGGGTTGCTTGTGGGGTAGATAAAAAATTAATAAAAGAAGAGTTAATCGCTATTGTTAATAAAGTCAATAAAAGAGGAAAGTTTGTTGATAATTTTTCTAATGATGATGATTTATCTGAATGGGATATAGCAAATTTGTAAAAAAAAATATAATGTTTAACATTATATTTTATTTTTGCCATAAATTATTTGGATATTTTTTTTCTTTTATTAATTTTTTTATGTTTTCTTCTACTTCTTCTTTATCTTCTTTGTATGTTACACCATACCACATTGAATCTGTAGGAATAATTTTAACACTTATTTTTTTCAATTGTACTAATTTATTTATTAAATCAGGTATTAAGTATTCACATGATTGTAAGTTTTCTATATTTTTATCTAAAAATTCTGTAAAGTATTGTTCAATATATTTGAATATTGATGGAGTAAATGTAAGCATATTCATTGATACTTCATCATTAGGTTGCATTTTAAAGCTTTTTGTACCATCTAGAGGTTGCGCAATTATTTCGTTATTTATTTCTTCTACTGAACTTTCTAATAGGTTTTGTAAATTATTTTGTTCATCAGAAATACATACACCTCTTTTAACTGCTCCATTTTTTGATAAAACATTTTTTATTAAGTATCCTGTTATAGCGTAGTTGTTGTCATTTTCTGCATTAAAATTGTATGATGTTTTATATGCGTTTGTTCCGTAAAAGTCATCTGCATTAATGATAGTAAATTGTTCATGTATTAATTCTTTTGCAGATAGAATTGCGTGTGCTGTTCCCCATGGTTTTATCCTGTTATCTGGTACTGTATAACCTTGTGGAATGTTGTTTATATCTTGGAATGCATATTCTACTTTTATTTTATCTTCTACTCTTTTTCCTATTGTTTCTTTAAATATTTCGAAATTTTCTTTTTTTATTATGAAAATTACTTTATTATATCCAGCATTTATTGCGTCATATATTGAATAATCTATTAAGAATTCACCATTTGGACCTATTGGTTCTATTTGTTTTAATCCCCCAAATCTAGAGCCCATTCCTGCAGCCATAATTAGTAGTGTTTTATTCATTTTTTTCCTTCTTTCTTGTGTAATATTTGTATTGTATCATTATATTTATAATTAGTCAAATTTGTTCTTTATTTATTCTTTATTATGATATGTTCTATTATTGTGATTATGTAGTATAAAACTATAGAAAATATACATAGTATTATTATACTTGTCATTACTATGTTAAGATTAAAAACTTGAGACCCATACATAATTAAATAGCCTAATCCTTTTTTTGATACAAGAAGTTCTCCCATAATTACTCCGATAAGTGACATGCTTATATTTATTTTTAGTGTATTAATAATTGTACTATAATTTGCTGGTATGATTAATTTTGTTAATATTTGTATTTTTTTTGCTTTAAATGATTTCATTAGTGTTATTTGATTTTTATCTACATTTATAAATCCTTGGTATATGTTTATTATAGTAATTATTACTGAGATTAATAAGGCCATTACAATTATTGAATTCATGTTTGCTCCAAACCAAATGATAATTATTGGACCAAGTGCTACTTTGGGAAGACTATTTAATAGTGTTAGGTAAGGATCTAGTATTTTTGCGATTGATTCTTTGCTCCACATTAATGTTGCAATTGCAATTCCAATTATTGTTGATAGTGTAAAACTTAGTATTGTTTCGTATAAAGTTGTCCAAATATGTATATATAAGTTGTTTGTTTTATGTAAATTTATTAAACATTTTATAATGTTTTTTGGACTTGAAAATATAAATGGATTTATTATGTTTTTATTTGTAAGTATTTGCCATATTGTTATGATGATAATTAGTATTGATATTTGTATTATTTTGATATATATGTTTTTTATTTTTTGTTTTTTTAAATATTTTTTATGTTCTAAGCTATACACTTTTATCTATCTCCTTCCATATTATATTAAAATATTTATTATAGTTTTTATCGTTTATATTGTTTATTGGTGTACTTGGATTTTCTAATTCTACATTTATAATATTTTTTATTTTTGCAGGTCTTTTTGATAATATTATTATTTTATTTGACATAATGATTGCTTCTTCTATGTTATGTGTTACCATTATAACTGTCTTGTTTTCTTTTTTTATTATTTTATATATGTCGTCTGCTACTTTTAATCTTGTTTGGTAATCAAGTGCACTAAATGGTTCGTCCATAAGTAATATATCGGGATTAGTTGCAAGTGTTCTTATGAGTGCTACTCTTTGTCTCATTCCTCCTGATAGTTGATTAGGGTATGTGTTGATGAATTCTTTTAATCCATATTTTTCTAATAGCTTTTTTACGTATTTTGTGTTAGTATCTTTTTTAATTTCTAATCCTAGTGTGCAATTTTTTAATACTGTTTTCCACTCAAATAAACTGTCATTTTGTAACATATAGCCTGTTGTTGTATTTTTATCTTTAATTATTTCTCCAGTATAATCTTTATCTACTTCACTTAAAATCGATAGTATTGTTGATTTTCCACACCCACTTGGTCCGATTATTGATATAAAATCTCCTTTCTCTATTGTTAAATTTAAATCTTGAATTGTTGGTATTTCTTTCTTTTTGGTATGGTAGTTTTTTTTTAAATTTTTAATTTTTAATATTTCCTTCATATACTACCTCCATTTCAAATTATAGTATGTTTTGTATTTTGTTTTGTGTGTGGTTTTGTTTAAAAAAAAATATAGTTTCCTATATTTTATTTGTTTGTTAATCTATATAAATTTATTGATGGTTTATTAAATAGTCTTAAGTTGTTATTTAATGTGCCAATTCCATTTGAAATGAATAATTGTGTATTATCAAGCTTATAAAATGGTTTATTGTATTTTTTTGCTCCATTTAGTTTTATTATTGGACCTATTAATGGTAAATTTATGTGTCCATTTAATGAATGTCCAGCTAGTATTAAATTGTATTGGCTATAGTCTATATTTTGTATTGAATCTGGTTTATGTATTAGTAGTATCTTATAATTTATATCTTGGTCTTTTTTATCTTCTATTATTTTTTGATTAATTTGATTTAATATTGGTTCTATGTCATTTTCTGTATTTAGACCTGTGAATAGTATTTTTTTAAAGTTGGTATTGTATATTATGTCATAGTTGTCATTTAGATTTATAAATCCTGTGTTGTTTATTATTTTTTCGTAATTTTCTTTTTCATCTAAATCACCTGAGATTGTGTATTTATTAATTTTTGCATTCATTTGTGTAAGTGCTATATTTAAATCTTTTATTTTTTCATCTGTTATTCCATTATAATAGTAATTTCCTGTTATGATTATTATATCTGGTGATAGTTTGTTTACTTTTTTTACGATTTTATCTAATTGTTTTTTATTTATTGAACCATATAATATGTCTGATATATGTACTATTTTTAATCCATAAAAGTTATCTGTGAAATTTTGGTCTATTATTTTATATTCTTTTATAGTTAGTGATCTATTTTCTATAAATTTAGCATATAATAATACTGAAATGGTTATAAGTATTAATAATGTTATTGTTTTTATAATTATTTTTTTCATATTATCACCATTTTAATTTTACCATACTGAGTAAAAAAAAAAAACTATTTTTATATAGTTCTCATAGGTAGAAATACGTTAAAAATTGTATTCCCATTAATATTCCATTATGTAGCATGTGGATTGCAGTTGATACGTATATATTTTTTGTATTGTTTAACATTTTAGCAAAAGCAACGCCTAGTGTACTATAAGGAATTAAGTATAGTATTTCTATAATTGTTATTTTTTCTGCATTAAATGCATGTAGTGCACCAAATATTAATCCAGAAATTATCATGAATAAATATTCATTTTTTATTAAATTTTTAATGCTTAATCTAAATACTATTTCTTCTATAAGTGGTCCTATTAATACAGCAGATATGTACATATATAGTGGGCTTAATTGAAATTGTTGTCTTATTAATTCTTCATTATTTGGCATTTCTTTTAAGAATATAAATTGTATTATGAAGTTTGTTATGTACATAATTATTAGTCCAATGAACCAATATTTTATATTTTCTTTAAAATATTTTTTGTGATTTTTCTTTATATCTTGTAAATCATTTTTTAGTTTAGTTTTGTTTAAGGATATTAATAATATCAGTATTATAATTTCATAGCATAGTGAATATATTATTTTTGCTGTTTGAGACATTAATTGTATGTTTATATTTAGTAATTTTAATGGTACAGCAGTACATGCATTAAGTATTAAATATATTAATATTGATGATAATCCTAGTGCATGTTTTTTTAATGTTTTTTTCATTTCTTCAATGTCTAGTTTTGATATCTTTAAGATGTATATTATTGCTAGCAAGATACATATTATTTGATATATTATTTGTGTTATTGGTATTATATCTTGATTTGTTATTTGGAGTAATTTAAATATTACATTTTGCATTGCAGAAGTAATCGCATATATAATAATTCCTGCAAATATTAGAAAGTATAGTTTGTTTTCTTTAGTAAACTTTATATTCATTATTTCTTCACCAATAATATTATAAACGAATTTTTCTAATTATTAAAGAAAAGTTTATTAATTTTTTAAAAAGTGTTGTAAATTTTATATAATGATGATATAATTTAATCGATTTCGAGAGAGAAGAGTGGGATTTCCCACTCTTTCGTTTGAATTTGGAGGTTTTATGGGGATAGAAGATAAAATAAGAAATTTATTAGAATCTGAAATTAATAATGCTGGTTATATTTTGGATGAGGTTATTTATGAAGAGTTTGAAGGTAATAATTATTTAAGACTTATTATTGATAAATCAGGTATTGTAAATGTAGATGATTGTGTTGTTGTTAGTAATATAGTTAATCCAATTTTGGATGCAGCTGATCCAATTGATGATAGATATATTTTAGATGTTTGTTCAAAAGAGAAAGGTAATGATTAAAATGGATACTAAAGAATTTAAGAAAGCTTTGAGTGTATTATCTAAGGAAAAAGGTATTTCTGAAGATATTATTTATGATGCGATGGAGTTAGCATTGACTTCAGCTTATAAGAAAAATTATCATTCATTATCAAATGTACGTGTTGATATTGATAGGACTACTGGTGAAATTCATGTTTATTCTTATAAGACTGTAGTTGAAGTAAATGAAGATGATGAAGTTATAAGTCTTCCTGTTGAGAATAAGTCGGTAGATGAAAATGAAGAAATTAGTGAAGATGATGATGAACCAGAAATTATATATTTTGATGAAAGGATTCATTTAACTGAAGAGGAAGCTCAAAAAATTGTTCCTGGTATTAAAGTTGGGGAGACAATTGAACAAGAGGTTACTCCAAGAGATTTTGGTCGTGTTGCTGCAGCTACTGCAAAGCAAGTTGTTATTCAAAAAATTCGTGAAGCAGAAAGAAATACTATTATTGAAGAATTTAGTGATAAGCAAGATGAATTAGCAGTTGGTACTGTTGAAATGGAAGATTCTAGAAATTATTATATCAATTTAGGAAGAACTCAAGGAATTTTACCTAAAACTGAAATTATTCCTGGTGAAAAAATTAAGATGGGATCTAGTATTAAAGTTTATATTTCAAAAGTTGAAACTAGTGGAAAAGGTCCTTTAATTTTATTATCTAGAAATCATTATGGTTTTGTTAAACGTTTATTTGAACTTGAAATTCCTGAGGTTAATGAAGGTATAATTTTAGTTTATAGTGTTGCACGTGAGGCAGGTAATAGAACTAAGATAGCTGTATATTCTGAAAATAAAAATGTAGATGCGGTTGGTTCTTGTATTGGGGAAAAGGGATCTAGAATTAATAAAATAATTGATGAATTAAATGGTGAAAAGATTGATATAGTTGAATATGTAAATGATCCTGCAAGGTTTATTGAAAATTCTTTGTCTCCTGCGCGTAATTTAAGTATTTTGATAACAGATGAAAAGAAGCATGAGGCTATGGTTATTGTTGATAAAGAAAATTTATCTTTGGCAATTGGTAAAAAAGGGTTAAATGTTAAATTGGCAGCAAGGCTTACTCATTATAAGTTGGATGTTAAAACTTATGAGCAAGCTCAAGAGGAAGGTATAAATATCGTACTAAATAATTAGAGGTGATATTATGAAAATAAGAAAGGTTCCTATGCGAACATGTGTTGTAACTCGAGAAAAGTGTGAGAAGAATCAACTAGTTAGAGTGGTTAGAACTCCTTTAGGAGAGGTAGTTGTTGATACAACTGGGAAAATGAATGGTAAAGGTGCTTATTTAAAACTTAGTTTAGATGTTATTGAAAAAGCGCGTAAGACTAATGTTTTGAATAAAGTGTTAGAGGTTGAAGTTCCTGATAAAGTTTATGATGATTTAAAATTGTTGATTAAATAAGAAAGAGGTGATTTTTTATGATGACTGTGTTTGAATATGCAGAAGATATAAAAAAAACTGTGGATGAAGTTTTAAAGAAGTGTGATTCTTTGAATATTTTGGTAAATGGTGATAGTGATTTATTAGATGAAGATGCGATTGTTATGCTTGATAATGAGTTTGGACAAGAAGTAGAGGCTGATTCTTTATCTAATGAAGATGTTTCTTATGAAGATGATTTAAAGGAAAATTATTCTAGTCCAAGTCCTGTTGTTAAAAAAGCGCATAAAAACACTGAGAATAATAGTAAAAAGTTTCAAAAAAATAAGAAGGATTTAGCTGTTAAGAAAAAGGAAATGTATAAAAATAAGGAAAAATTAATGACTAATAATCCTGAAGTTATTTCAAATGTTGTTTATTATTCTGAAAATATGACTGTAAGTAATTTAGCAGATTCGTTAGGCGTTAGTGGAGCTGAACTTGTTAAAAAGTTATTTATGTTAGGTACGATGGCTAATGTAAATAATAGTATAAATTTTGAAACTGCTGAAATTTTGGTTAGTGATTATGGTAAGGAATTAAAACGTGAAGAAACTAATGATGTTACAAATTTTGAAGAATATGAAGTAATTGATGATG
>AUXO015100121.1_pt1 | contig 12441 bp, 2 predicted proteins | sample 768731 | NCBI WGS metagenome assembly AUXO01 (sample SAMN02715735, study PRJNA202380) | gut metagenome | biome: sheep rumen | host: Ovis aries | place: New Zealand: Palmerston North | reverse complement strand
GAACCTGTGGAACTCATGGGTAGAGTAGGCATCTGCGTGTAACTGCTTGCGTACTGGACTCCATGTCCCTGCGGTTGGTACGGTTTACCGAACGTGGCAGCCGCAACGCTCACCACGCTCAGTATTGCAATCAAACTCAATATATATCTCAATGCTTTCATAATCTCTAAAATCTTCAATTTTCAATCTTCAATCTTCAATCTTCAATCTTCAATTGAGATTATCTATTAATCTCCCGTACTCGTTTACCCGTCGAGTCATAGATGACGCCGCGGTGCAGGATAAATACCTTGTCATTCCAGATGAACTTAATCGGTTCCTTACCATTGATATCTCCTCCGGCATTGATGATGTCGATGTCTGTCGGAGTCTCGCGCTGACCTATAATAGCGTTGATAGCAAAGCGGTTACTGATGGTACCGGCCTCGGCCACAAACGTGTAGTTGTTCTCAATCAGGTTCGTCACCTGATTGTTGTTCGCATAGTCGATCAGGTAAACGCCTTCCAATGCATCCACCGTGCTGGAGTTCGTTATTGAGAACGTGTACTCACCCTCTGCCGGTATATTAACCGTTACCGGAATCCACTCTTGTGCCAGCGTAGCGTTAATTGCTACATACGCCATATCCATATTGGCATAATGCATGTAGGTCTTGACGGCATTGGCTTCGCCTAACAGTTTCGCCAGGTCTGCATTCGGCTCGTAAGCTTCCGTGTAGTCCTCGCCGATGATCAGACCCATTAGGTCATGCTCTGCTCCGTTACTCAGGCGGATGTATGCCTCCTGCTCCGGAACAGACTCATCACTCGTTGTATAGCGCGCTGGAGCCGACGGCGGTACGATCTTGTCGGCATTGAAAGTGATTGTTTGCGGACTTGCATTGTCAGCCTGGATAAAGAATCCGCTTGCAGGCTTCAGGTTCGCCTCGGCTATAGGCACTTGATAGTAGTTCTTGAAATCAAGCGTAGGTATCGTCGCATACTTAATGCTTCCGCCTTCTTGGGTTGTAATCTTGCCACTGATACCTGTTCCGTCATCTTCGTTGAATATCGACATGTAGGGGTTACCGACGAAGTTCCATCCCATCGCGTACCAAGATGCCGTGCCCTTACCGTAACCGGTTACGCTCACTTGGTCTTTGTGGGTTTCATCAACATAGCCGTGCTCGCCTAATGCCGTCCACGGGTTTGTGAATGTCATTGGCATACGCACGATGGAGAATGCTTTGCCGCTCGGACGTTTCGCGGTCAACGCGTAACCCTTACTTGGCTCTAAATTAGCCGGCATTGTGCCGCCCCATGTGTATGCCACCCAGTTCTCATCCTGGTTCTGTTGCTCGTTTTCTGCACGACGTGCACCATCATAGTAACGAATCGTCACGCCCGCAGTAGCAGCACTCTTAGTATTCTTATAGGTAATACGATTGGTTGCTACAGGGAACGGCACGGCAATCGGATAGTACTGGTCGTAGTCAATGTACCAGTCGCTGTACCAACCATCGGTGATATTCGCCTTGGTAAGATTCGCGGTTGTAGCCACATAGAGGCGGGCTACGTCGTAAGACTTACTTCCAACGCGCGTCCAACCATTACGCAGCACGAGACTAGCTACATTCAGTGTGCCGGTCGTTACTTTTACAGTTGCTCCTGGATAGATCTCAAGCAAATTGATCTTGACATCACTACTCTCAAAGGAACCTCCGTTTGCCGTCAGCGTTACACCTGGTAAGACATGCACTTCTGTCTCCCACTGTGCATCGCCGGACATAAGGGTCTTCATATCGTTGGAAGTAGCAATAATCTTCGGCACAACAATATTACTCATCGCTTTCACCGCAGCATCCTTCTTCCACTCCAACGTCAGCATTGCACCGTTGCTTGCAGCCGCAGCGAAGTCGATCCCATCACCGAAGTTCACGGTATAGTTATATTTCGTAGCACCACTCTTGACACTTGTTCTCGTCTGACTCAGCGTGATAGCAGCACTATTTACTCCATTTAAATGTGCGATCACGGATGTAGCATCAATGCCCGTAGCCGCAGTTGCATCAACCTCAATGATCGCTGCGTGCTGACCCCACTCAACAACTTCCGCTTCAGTAAAGATGATATCACTCGCCGGTATCAGACGCAACTCCTCTATACCGCTTGAATATTGTCCCCATACAAACGGACTGTTCTTGATACTCAGCGTATTGCTACTGTTTGCGCACTTGATGGTATATTTCGCATCCTGCGGATTGGTAATGTTGGTATTGGTCTGCGTTAATGCCCACCACCAACCGGCACTCAGGTCACTTGTAAGTTTGGAACTACCGCTCTTTCCTATAGCGGCGGTACTTGAACCATACAATGGAGCAGGACCTGCGGGCTCATTACCATCGTTGATGCTCATTGCAAAACGAATATACTGACCATTTCCGCCGGAAATATTATTATTGGTCGGACCGCCTAATCCGTAAATATTGCTTGCCGCAGTATAGGCTATGCTTGGATTGTTGATGTCATCCACAGCAATCTCTGATGGAGCCGGCGTACTTGTTGAGGCCATCGTTGATGGCAGTGCGTACCACTTGTTATCCTTCTTTCCGGCAATCACAAACTGGCTTGGCAGACGACGACCGATAATATTGTGCGATAGCGTCTTTTGAATGGGTTTCGCGCCATCCACCTTGACGGTGATGCCTGTTAGCTTTGTCAGCAGATCCGTATCACCTGCATCCGGCGTATAGAAGATGTATGCTACGGCATTGATGCTCCCGTCTGCTCCTACGGCTAACGTACCACCCGTACGGCTCTTAATCTCAAACTGCGACGGCAGGTCGGGGAACTCCAACTCCTGATTAGGAGTAAGTCCGCTACCTACGATTAAAATCGAATCCTGCGAACGCACTTTCTTACCTGCGGTTGAGGTGATGAATATCGGCGCACCATCCGTCACTAACTTCTTCGTCAACGTCAGCTCTGCACAACTGAATACCAAGTCGGTGTATAAATTTGCACTAACCGTTACATCGTAATTCGGCATCGTGAACTGGTTGTTCGTTACCGTCAACGTGTTGCCTTTATTTCCGGTTTCATAGACGTTCCAATCCAACCAGTAATATCCGGCATCCGGTTCTCCATGATTCAGCGTCACCGTCGAATTATATGCTACTGAAGTGCTTGCTTTTTCTGCCAAACTCGGCGTGGTAGAACTGATAACTACGTTGTCTACACTCGCGATTGTCAAAGTCGGTGTAGAAGTTGTCCAACTGGCCACTAATGTTACGTCATCATCTACATCCCATACATGCGCACTGTTTCCATCTTCGTCATAGTATTGCACACTATTGTAGTAATAACCGTCAAATACTTTTCCTACTGCAGGAGGCGTCGTCGGCATGGTCGCCGAAGGCATTGCCGAGTTATAAGTCGCCGTTACACTACTCGAACCACCGCTACCGCCGTTCTGATCCAACGTAACGGTATGAGTATTCGCCGCCCAATTAGCATAGAATGTAGCATCGCCGCCTTTCGTCCACTGGCTACTGCTATTTGTCCACTCGGTGGCATTGACGGTAATACTTGCTTGCAATGCGCCTGCAGCCGTCGCAACTTTGGTTGCACATGCGTCGGTCGTATAATAGCCTTCTACATGGTATCCGGTTTTGGTTGGTTCTGTGATCTCATGCAAAGAAGTAGCATTCGCATATACCCCTGCTATACCGTCTGAACCGCCGTTACCATCCAGTGTGATCGCATATTCTATAAGCGTAGTGAATTCATAAGAATTGTTGGTAAGACTGTTGTCTGCGCAGCTGTTGTACGCCGTCAGTTCCACTTTATAGGTCGTGCCGGCCAATAATCCGGTTACGCTGGCAGATGTGCCTTCTACATCTTTCTCATCGAATCCGGACACTTTGGAACCATCCGATTTCTTTTTGATGGTAAGTACATATCCTGCCGCGTCCGACAAGGCACTCCAACTGATAGTTGCAGAACTGGTGGTTAAGGAACTTGCTGCTACACCGCTCGGAGTACTCGTTGTTATCTCATCGATACAGAAATGAGGGCCCTCAACCACAGAACTGTTGCAATACTCATCATTATCACCAAGCGCCTGGATGGACCACCAATATTCTCCGTTGCTGAGTTTGGAACGTAAGTCTCCAACATACGTAGCAGATTTACTGACATCGTCTTTACAAGTACCTACCTCGCCAACTTTTCCGTAACAGAATTTCTGATTCACTGCATGGGTTGCATCTCCGGGAGTCCATGTAAAACGCACATACGTATTTCCTCCGGATTCGTAACTGGTATTCACGCTTAAGCCCGAAGGAGCCGTTAATGTATTTGTGCAAAATCCTACTTGGAAATCCGGAGCGGATGTGTACGATGAGCCACTTTCTAAATATACAGCATACAGCGTACTCGGGGTTCCTCTATCTCCGTATTGCTGGTCATAGTAATAGGTACTACTACTTGGGTAACCACCGGAATACGTGGAAGGGGTCCAACAAATGACAGTATGATAAACACCACCGTCATCGTAATAGGGGTACGATTCACTTCCGAACGTATAGGACTCGTCAATCGTCTTCCACGTAATGTATGAACTGCTGGCTTTGTCCCATATTTTCAGGTCACACGTTGTTCCCCACGCGTTTACACTCATTCCGAGCAGCATTACAACTGCGCAGAGGTATGTCTTAATCGAATTGGTATTTATCATATTCGCTTTCATAATAAATTCTCCTTTCATTTTTCAATTTTCATTTTTCAATTCGATTATTATTTGATTTCTGCCCAAACGGCGTAGAATGTTGCGCCATTGAATGTCAGTACATTAATACTTGCGTTCGGCGCGAAGAAGTAAGCATTGCCCGAACCGTCATTGCCTGCACCGACAATTGCCTCCGTAGAAGGAGCATCGCCTGTGCCGTTCAGATAAGCCACCAATGCCGGCCAATCACTTCGTATCCAGCCTACCAAGTGCAAGTGGTTCTCCTCACACGTATTCGCATTCGGCGTCGTCCAATCTACGCTGGTCTTTGTTGTCTTATTCGGATTCAGCGCATTCTCCGACAATGTCGCTACCACGTCCGCAAACTCTTTGCCATGTACCAAGTCTTCAAAGTGTACCCGTGGCAGAGGATTAACGGTCATGTTCACACTTGCCGTCTTGGTGTTATCGCCGGAAGCCTTGATGGTTACTGTCTCGTTGACGGTTTCCGTGATAGATGCTCCCGGACCGCTACCGCGACCTCCCTTGAGGCGTAACTTTGTATTTGCTGGTGCCGCAGACTCTTTAGTTACATAAACAGGCGTTGCATTTAATGTGTATCCTTTGCTGAGGTAATCCGCAGGATCATAACTTACTGTGAAGTCTGCATACTGCCCTACATACACCTCTCCCGAACTTGGCGTTATAGTAATACTGTTCAGCGGTTTAGCAGCAATTGTTGCTGTTGTCGTCAATGTTGCATCCTGGTCTTCCGCAAATGTCAGCGTATATACTTGCGAACTTGTTACCGGTGTAGAGATAGCCGGTGAGACACTTACCGTTCCGCTGTTCACCGAGAAACTCAATGCGCTTGCTTGATAACCTGCAGTCAGTGTCAGGATCGCAGTCACGGTCTTTGTCCCACCACACGTCCATACTGGCGAACTCTTGTCAAACGTGAGTGTAGAACCACTTGAACTTGCATCGGTGATACTTGGATCACTCAGCGTTACCTTCGTTGCACAGCAACTTGTCGAATAAGCCGCGTAGGTATACTTAGTTCCGGTGTATGTTATTTTGAAATCTTTGACATGGACGCGCGCATTAGCCTGACCTTCCAATATAATATCCGAACTGGCACTAATGCTTCCTACTGTACAAGTGCATGTCGTCCAGTTTGAACCATCCGTAGTAGAATATGAAACGGTTGTACTGGTCGTTTCTCCACCGTCCTTACTAAAGGTAGTTGTAGCATCTCCGAAATGGGAAGATATGTTTAGTACACCACTACCATCAGAACCATATTTCTTTATCTTAAATGTGATAGTAGCAGAAGTAACAAGCGTACCAAAGTTAAGCCCTGTCTTAACCAAAGTCATTGAACCTGCATAACTTCCCGACGAGAAACGAATTGATCCACTGCCACCATATACAGTTGACAGGCCTGTCCAACCACTACGTGAAGTCACCGCATCTGTTCCTGTTACATTAAAGTCATCATCAACTAAATCGTGCGTTCCGCTCTCACTACTCTCCGTTGCCCATACTGCATGGAACTCTTTATCTTCATCTACCGTTCCGGCTGCCGGCTTCATCAAGTCAGCAGGCTCATCGTCTGTTTCGCCGTCAATAGTGCTCTCGCTCCAGCCCATAAACACCTTGCTGCTACAAGCACTCGGTGCAGTCTGATTGCCCGGTGCAGTACCTTGCCCTGCAACGGAAGCACTTATGTCTTCATCGTCGGCACGCCATATTTCGCCAACCGAAGAACCTTCTTTGAAGAACTCAATATGATGACGTGTAGCCCACTTTGCATAATAGGTCTTGTTCTCATGCGAACCGGCAGCAATAGTTGTCTTCACACCACCGGTCGACAAGTCGGCATTCTCATACCAACCTTCAAAACGGTTATGACCATAGGTCGGTGTCTGCAAAGTGATGTCACTACTCTCCACCGTATAACTTGTCGCCGGAGCCGGATCCACTTGTGCCGAACCGCCATTGTAGTTATACGTGATAGTATACGTTACCGGTGTCCATTGTGCAGTCAGCGTGAAGTCTGCATCGATGGCGTCTGCATCAATAGTCGCATTTGCCGCATACACTTCATCATCGGCACTACACAACCAACCTGCGAATGTATAGTAATCGCGCGTCGGAGCAGACGAACAAACGGTAAAGTCCTCTGTCTTATCCGTTGTGGTATTCGTACAACTCGTAGCACCCCCATTCGCGTCATACGTTACTTTTACTATATTCGCATCACATTCGGTGACGTAGTTAGAAGGAGCATCTCCGAAATATACCGTCACGTTCGCTTTGGCAGCATTGGATCCTTCTTGAATAACGATGAAATACCCTTTCCCACTGCAATTATACGTGTATCTATTGTCAGAAATAGATGGGGTCAACGCTGTTGTTCCTGATGAACTAATCTCGGAATCAGACTCATACACTTTCATTTGTCCTGCATAAGCGGAATAGTCTAATACGATTCTTGTGATTCTACCAAGTGACGTAGTGTTATATATTCTACCACAATACGAACTTCCACGGAATTGGTTACCACTATTCGACATAACATCTTGTGAAGTGTAAGTATAATTGTTTCCATCACTACCTTTTACGGTATGTTCTCCATCATAAGTTGCATAGCCGCTTCCTGTAGTTAGTTGGTCTATCGTTCCCATTGACCAATAATATTCATCGGGCACTTCAGCAAACACAGCATAGAATGTCGTCGTAGCGGCAGTAATATTCGGGAAATCACCTGCATCGGTATAGAGCGCGGAACCGTAATAAGAGTCACTCGCTTTTGCTGTCTGCCCGTTGTTATGGGCAGCGTCTGTCCAGGCGACGAATGTACTAGCGCATACTAATCCGCTTGGAGCAGTCGGTATCGTGCTTATCGTTCCGTTATAAGCCACCTCCGTCGTCGGACCGCCGGTATTGTAACTATCATTGCCGTTCACGCTCCATTTTACTACGCGTGGCTTCCAGAACACTGCATTGACAACTACATTAGCCGTCGGATTGCTCAAAGTCGTGTTGGCGCTTGACGTACTACCAATAGAAGCACCCGTAACTTCCCATTGCTTGAATGCATATTTGGTGGAACCTACGCCGGCAGCCAACGCCTTGGTACCAACCGTCCACGTAGCCGTTACACCGGCAACGTCAATAGCGTCACCATCTTCATTCACCTTGTTCACAGTTACGCTATATACGTCAATTGTCGTCGTGGCAGTCTGATTAATGCCTCCCTCGGTATATGATGCTGTTACAGTCTGACCTGTTCCTGCACTCAGCGCACCTGCCGGTGTCCATGTAGCACTTGCCGTTACGGCTTTCGTACTACCATCACCCATCGTTGCTGTCACAACCGCACCGGTGCTGCTGAATGTCTCACCTGCAAAATACTTGCGCGTCGTCGGTTGCGTTGTAATAGCGATACTCTGCAGTTTGGCTGTCGCAGTTGCCGTAATAACGATATCGCCGGTAATGATTACATCAATTGTAAACGCACCTGTACTACTATTATAGGTATAATCCGTTCCGACTGTCAACGGCGTACCGCCCATCGTCACAGCAATACTGCTCGGCAGGAAGAAGTTCGTCGCATCTACCGTAAACGTACTGTTCAGCGCTGTAGTGGTGGCACCCGTGTATGTGAACGAAGCAGGCAGACCAGCATTGGCTACGTTCGTTAACGTCTTGGTAATCGTATATGTATTGGGAGTCCATTGTGCTGTCAGGTTGATATCACTCTGGATGTCCTTTATAGTTACCTCATCATCAATGATTTCGCCTGCATCAATGGTGCTTTCTCCCACTTTTACATCTACATCTGCTATCCAACCGGCAAACGTGTTATGCTCTTTTGTATAGGTGTTAGCCGTCAATGCTTGGTCGCTTCCCGGACACAAATTCTCGATAGATGACATCGCAACTCCCGATCCGGTTCCTTTGTCAAAACTGATGGCATATTTGAATTGATGCCATGCAGCATCACTATTGGCATTATATTTGCCCAAACTACCAGTTGTGGACAAATCGCTCGTTTGATTGCCATAACCGGAATTACCATTATTGAAAATAATCGTATTATACGTACCGCTCATGGCATTTAATGCCGCGTAATGATAGGTCTCACCGCAAATAGTTGTAGTTGCTGCCATCACCGAACCTGGCCATGCTGCTGCCTTGTTATCATTTCCTGAGTTAGCCAAATAGCCGTAAACCGTTCCCCAAACATTCGTATTCTTGAAATATACATAATGCTCATTCGGGTGACTTACCGTCGGATAAGTTACCGTTACGGCCTTTGTGGATGTGTTGATTGCAAAGGTATATGTACCTGCAGGACCGGTGTGGATATGACAGTTGTTGTCTTTCGTGTTGAATACCCAGCCGCTCGTAGTGGTGATGATAGTTCCGTTGTTCTTGTAGAACGAACCGCCGTCAAAACCAAACTCAAAACGTGAATCTGCATCCAAACTGATACTATACGATGCAACGCCGGCATCTTCTATCATGGTATGTTCTTCCCAACTATCTCCGCTATATTTGAATTTCCATGTCGAACCTGCTGTAGGAGTAATAGTGATAGTTACATTTCCCGTTACATTACTGATAGTAAGCGCTCCGGTTGAACGATTCCATGTGTTGTCTGCGTTTGTAACTGTTATTTCTGACGGCAAATTATATCCATCTGCAGCCGTAATGGTTGTGCTGAATCCACTGGTACATGTAGTAGAAGGTATTGCCGGAGATGCCGTTGCATTGGTTACTCCTGTTGAAGTTACCGTCCATGTGCCCGAATTATATCCCGATCCACTATTATTCAATTCCTCCTCTTTATCGCAATAATTGCTTGTTGGGTTAGCTATGATCAAGAAGTCATAAGCAGTTCCGCAACTTACAGCAATCGTACTATAGTAGTGGTCATTCACGCCGTTGGAGTCATCGTCACTTTCGCTGATTTCCGAATCCGAAGAGGTCTTCGACGTGTATGCCGTACTCCATGCTCCAGCTCCGTGAACCTTATACTTCAACGTCCAGCTACTTACATGATCTATCTTATTCCACTTTACCTTCGCCTCAACCGGACTATTAAACGTCACAGTTCCGCCTATCGTACCCAACTCTGTACAACAAACCGTACGATAGTTCTTCAATCCATGCTCTGTCCATTTGGCATAAAGAGTCGTATTTGCAGTGGTGTTTTTATTCCAATTAGTGGCACTTGTTCCATCGGAATTGTAGTACTTGTTTCCTGTTCCTCCCGCTCCATCGTAATAACCTTCAAAGTCATAGTGTTCACGAGTCGGAACTCCGCTAATAGCAGGCATCGCTGAACCATAGGTGGCTGTTAAGTTACTTGTTTGCCCACCCGTACCGCTGTTTTGGTTAAAGATTAAGGTACATTGTTTGCCGACACAAGCAGCATTGTAACTGATAGTACCGTTGTCGTTTTGATTATACCCATAGACAAAAGTAAATGTGCCGTTACCGTTATCTGTGCGGCTTACTTTGCTTGAATTAACCGTACCTGTTGTAGTCCCTACACTCAAATCCGTCGGCGCTACATATCCGGTACTGGGAGTTACAAGAATACTAACTCGTCTGTCTGATGCCGTACTGCTACATGTCGCAACTGGGCTGGTAGTAATCGAAGTAATCGAACCGTTAGCCGAACTACCTCCGTTGGACACCGTTACGGATTTATCGCATGTAGAAGAATAAGTGACTGTAATGCTTGAAAATCTAAGTGTAGCTGTGTTATTACCTGTATGGCCGTTTTTTATAGTAAATGTACTTGCTGTTAGATTTGAAACGGTTGCACTGCCAGAAGAATAACTAAAACTACTAGTAACAGCGGTGTTAACATTAGCAGCATCTACTCCGTATCTTGCTTTTGATTGGTTTTCTGCCGCAGTTACACTAACACTTGTAATTTGATATCCAGATGCGGCTGTAAATTTGATCCAACCGCCATGCCCGGTAGTTTTATTGGAATACAGACGCAGAGTAGATGGTGTTCCAGAAACTGTAGTACTAGTACTCGCGCCTCCATTTCCATATGACATTGTAATTTGCCCTTTAGTCGTGCTAGATAGATTATCTGTAGACCAATCCCATTCTGCATCCGTTCCCCACACATTTCCGTTAAATACGAACAAGAGTCCGAACAGAATTCCTAAAAATGAATATATACGATTTGTTATCATAATTACTTTCATTTTAACGTTACACATTCATTTTTATTCATCATAATCCGCAAACACTGCGTAATATGTCACATCGCCCTCCGCACTAATTGTTGGAGCACCTCCTGCTGTCGTAAAGAGGTTTAATCCCGCATCAGTCGCTTGTCCTACAGAACCGATATTTGTGGTAGTCCATCCCATAAACTTGTCTCCACACGATGGTGTCGGAGCTGTCGGTAAAGTCTCTACATGACTTCCATAATTCACACTAGTCGAACCGCCTGCTGTATATTCCTCCCCGTTCACCATCCATGTTACAGTATAACTATTCACTGTCCAAACAGGATAGAACGTCTGGGCGGCATCAGAGGTATAACTACCGCCTAAATTATTTGTTTTAGTGCCACAACTTGTTTTTGTCCATCCGGTCTGAGTATATCCGGTCGTATGGAATGTCTCTCCCGGCAAGGTCAAATTCGTGCCACAAGTCTTTGTGTCATTGTCATGTGATCCGGTAATTGCATTACCTCCCGTACATGTAGTCGCACCTGCATTATACTGAACGGTATATGTCGTTTTCGTGCTTAACGATGCCGAGAATGTTGATGTTCCTGTAGCATTTTGGGCAAACTGATATACAAAACTATATGTCCCATTTCCATTGTCCGTCGGACCACTCACATAACCAGCACTCGTTCCCGTCGGAGTCAATCGTGTACTTGAAGGAACCGTATAACAGCTTGCCGGAGTAATTGTCACCGTTACTTGACGATCAGCAGCTGTTTCGCTACATGTTGCAACACTTTCCGAACTGAATGTCATCGCCGACACATTTGTCTTTGTACCCTCCGCCGGTGTAACATTATTGGTACAAGAAGATTCTTGCTTGTATATTTGTACAACCCGTCCATCGACATTTGAATAGTTAGTACTTGCATAACAACGCCAATCACTACTATAATGTGCAAGCATTCGGGTCTGTCCCATGTTATACAAACCAGTAACATAATACGTACCGTTCTTATTGGTATAAGACCCTTGATATCCTACCGCCCAAACGTTATTATTATCTGTAGCATCTTTTGAAGTAACAAAGCAGCCCGTACCACCTGCATTCTGGAGATAATAAGTACCCTTCGTGCTTTTTATGTAAAAGGTAGGATAACTATTTCCATTTATCGTCTGATTCGATTTAAATTCAAGATACCATGTGTAATCAGCATCGAGATCGGCAGTAATAGTATTTGAAGTAATAGTCACCGAAGTCTCCGATAAGTTACCCACAGATGTCTTTTCTGCATTATTTGCCGCGAAATAAGATGACGAACCATTACTACTTACGATAAGAACTTTGTCGGTTGATGATAAACTTGATAAGTTGCTTTGAGAGACCAATGTATAGGTTTGGTTTGCTCCCCACGCATTCCCAACTCCAATCGTCAGCAAGAGTGCAAAAACTGACACGAGTTTTAGCATGTTCACACGGCAAAAAGACGGCAACGACACGGCATCGATAGCCAATGT
>AUXO011651537.1_pt1 | contig 12441 bp, 12 predicted proteins | sample 768731 | NCBI WGS metagenome assembly AUXO01 (sample SAMN02715735, study PRJNA202380) | gut metagenome | biome: sheep rumen | host: Ovis aries | place: New Zealand: Palmerston North | reverse complement strand
TCTCTTCTTATATCCATACAAACACTTTTTACTGCCGATTTGTGTGCGTTTGTAACACTTTTCTGCACTTATCGCTGCAAATTTACGAATTATATAAAGAATATGCAAGTAAAAAAGCGAAAAAATCACAAAGTAACAAAATCTCAATCCTTTAGTAGCATTTTCACATTATATAACAATCAGGGGGACAAACTTTGATTCACGCTAAGGAGTTGTATCAGTTGACCTGTCCCTCTATACTAAAACCTCTCCTTCCTGCTTCACAGCAAGAAGGAGAGAACCATTTAATCAATTGTTGTAGCAAAGCTACAAAGGCGTCACTACGTCTTATTTTAACCTATATCTTTATGAGATTTTTCCATGGTCTATTGCATTTTTTACTGGGTTCGAGTAGATGCTTAATAGTATCTCTTTTAATTCATCAAGTTGGTCTTCGTATTGCTCTAATTTCGCTAAGTGTTTTGTAAAGGCCTCTTTCTCCTCTTCCGAGTATTTGTCAGTAAACCTTTTTTGACCATATTGAATATCGTATGCTATATAATTATTTGGCCAGAGTTTATATGCATTAATTATCCTGTCGTCTATCAGTTGAGCTATTTTTTTGTGATAATCATTATTTGTAAAATTATTAAATATAGCAAGTTCTTCTTTCTTAATTTGTGGACAGAACTCAAAATGGACACGACCTTTGAATTGCAATATACCTGTTAATATGCTGTTCAAATCTTCACCTGGTTTTTTGATGTATTTGATGTTACGGCTTTCAAGTAATTCAAGTGCTTTAAGGATGTCACATGGTTCCCACTCATAGGATACAGCAACAGGGACAATATTCAGTTTGTCGATAGCTTGGATTTTATCTTCTGGACAACTCATGCAGAACATTTTTATAATGCCTTGGTCTGTCTGATCGTTACCATTCTTAGTACGGCCATTTCGTTGGGCTATCCAGACAGATTCGTGTTCTACAGTAATGATGTCGCGAATATACTCTGAAAGATGGAGAGATTTATTATAAAAGTCTTTGATGCTATTACCAGGACGTTCTACGCGAAACATCTTGTTGGACTTACCGATATCAATAATTAGCTGGTTCATCATAAGATTAGCACCGAAGGTTATCTGTGCAGTATCGAGACCAAGATTAACTAGTACGTTTTGTAATAGTGAGGCATCAAGCATTATGTCACGATGGTTGCTGACATAGAGATAAGAAGTATTTTTATTTAACTGCTCGCCACCGCCACATGAGAACTCGGAAATACTGTTTGAGATAATGCGTTGATTTACGTCGTACATGACTCCTAACTGAAAATCCTTAATTGAGTGAAACGACAATAGTAATCGTTTTACATCGTCAATTGTTTTTCCCGGGAAAACAAAGGATGACAGAACAGGTAATGCAGGATCATTAACTATACGCTGCATTGCTGTAGGTATCTCTTTGTCATAGTATGGCCGTATATCATCGAAAATTGATTTCATGGTTTCCTATTTTGATAATTCTTTCTTGAGGATGTTTCCGAGTTTTTTTCCTGTGAGGGTTGCCCACATTTTAATTCTTGCCAGTTTCGTTCCAACACCAAAGATAGGCTCTTCACCACCTGTTAACTGCTCAATGGTCAGGCGAGTTTCACCCTCATTGTCAATGATATTTACATCACAAATCATATAGCCTTCTTTAGTAATCGTTTTAACAGTAACAACTACAGTATAGGCGGCATCATTATAGTTGCCAATGCCATAATGTTTACCCAATATTAGATTTGCACTTTTTTGCATATCACGAACGATTGAAGGCTTGTCTTCTACCCAGTCTTTTTCGTAAATAGCAAAATCTTCCTCACTCATACCATGAATAATTGCTTTAGAGAAGTCAACTTGAAGGTTCATTCGAATACCCATTAAATTATTCGGGAGTGTGTTTTTTGTAACTACCTGAGCTGAAAGTTGCAATATCATACAGCTTGTGAAAAAGAAAAATAATAATAGTTTCCTCATAAGTGATTTATTTATGAATTGTTAGATAAATGTATATGCAGATTCTCTGGCACAGCACTGCAAGATGAAGTTAGTGCTGCCTCGTCTGGATCGTCAACATAGAAATGTACCTCAAGTTCGGGATGAACGAGAGCTAATAGTATGGAATATAGATTATGCTCGCGTCCAGTAACAGTAACAACTCGCGAGCTATCAGCAGGAATCGAGTAATTATCAATGATATCTGCATAATCGTTATTCTGACGAAGTAATTTGCGTGTTTTACGTTCAACATCAAATCCCTTGTATGTATACTGATATATAAGATAATGATGATAGAAATGCGAGGTACGGATTCTACGTTTTAGTTTTTCGTAATGATTAAGGTATACATGATGAAAATGTTGCGCGACAGTCAGGTTGTTATCACTTATGGCTTTTAATTGAGAGGCGCTTATGCGACGTCCTATCTCAATGTCAATCTGACCACGCGAAGCAAATCCGCTTCCCTTTGGCATAACATGTCCTACACCATGCAGATATACTGGTAAGATATCGACTCCTAATGAATTGGCAAGGTAAAAAGCACCTTGGTGAAATCTCGTTATTTGGTCATCATTGCGTTTACCTTCGGGGAATATTACAACGTTGAACCCCTTGTTGATAGCCTTTGATATTTCAAGTTTTAAAGAATCCATTGGCTGATTTAACTTTATAAATCCAGCCAATCTAAATAGAGGATGAACGATAGGATTATTCCATACTTTATCACTGATTAGCACAAGAATGTTAGGACTCAATGCCAACATAAGTATAGGATCAAGGATTGATTGATGGTTGCTTATTAACAAACTTCCTCGACTATAATTTTCACCATAAGGATTATGGATGGAAAATTTGACTCCGTTGATACCGCGCAAATTGATTCTCATTGTATTGTAGATTACGCGATGTAACCAAGCCTCATTCTCTCTTTTTCGCCAAGGAGTCATTTTGATAACCAGTCCTATTAGACATCCATAGAGAAGTTCAACCAGGTAAACTATTGCACAATAGAATGTACGTATGAATTGTTCTATGGTAACTGGAACCCGACGTAAATGACTGTCTGATTTTATTAGCCAATTGAATATCATCGGCGGAACAATCCATGCCATCATCACTACGGTAAGCATGCCTACAATGGAAACCTCAGCTAATGAATGCAATGCAGGATGTTTAGCAACAATGAGTGACCCCATGCCAATAAACATTATGAGAGCCGAAATGATGATACTGTTTTTGTATGAAGGAAGTATTTTTTTGTGATAAGCATATTCGTTTATAAGACCATCAGTCATAAATATTGTATAGTCATCTCCTTGTCCGAAAATAAAGGTGGCAAGAATTACATTAACGATATTGAACTGCATGCCAAATATATTCATAATGCCCAATATCCACAACCACCCTATAGCCATAGGCGTAAAAGCCAATATACTTAATTCTAATCGTCCGAAGGAAATCCAAAGGAATAGAAACACTATGATTCCGCAAGCAAAGCTAATGTAATTAAAATCACTAGAGAGAGCATTGGCAACTGCGCTATTCATTCCAACAAAGTCAAAAGAATATCCTTGGAAACCAGGTACCTCATTGAGTAAGGATTCCACATAAGTCACATCTGCTTTGCCTGCATCCACGATGTCTACTACAGAACAACATCCCGTGCTTTCGCTAAACGAATAGGGGAATAAAACAGAAGCCATGGACTCGAAATAATCGAATGAATGATGCTCGTGATGAGAAGTTATTATTTCAAAAAAACTATCGAAAGCATTTTCGTCGAATCCGTATAAAGGAGCATATTGCCCTATTAATCGTTTTGCATCCGCGCGATGTTTCTCCCAAAATATGTTCCATTGATAGATCCGACGATCCTGTTCGGACTCAGACGATATGAACGAAGTGATATCAGAATAGTATTTGATTTGCTTAAAACGCTTTAAGCTGTCTAGAATTGGGTTTATATGTGAACGATTTCCAAGAGCCTCATCCCATGTTTTTCCTTCGCTGACTATATAGATCTTAGATGTATCTTTTACACCAGCGGAGATATGCAGATCGCTCATCAACCGTTCTTGTTTAGGTGTTAGGTAGTTGATGTGATGCATATTAGTATCGAACGAGGTATCTAGGCTAAAGAATCCAAATATAAGTGTAAGCAGTATAATGAGAGCTATCATCCATCCTCGAATTTCGAATGAAAATGTGGATATTTTTTTAAATAGTAAGTACTCCTCTCTTTTTTTATTTTTAGTACTTACCAGGTGAGGTAGGAAAATCAGCACAAATAGGATTGTGCCTATAAGCATGAAGGCTGAGAAAAGTCCTAAATCACGCAATGCCGGTGCTTCGAGAGGTATTAATGCAATAAAAGCTCCAACTGTCGTTATGTTACCAATAAGTAGTGGGGATATCATCTCCTTCAAAACCTCACGAATGTTGTCACCATGACTGATGTGAGCGACAAAATGAAGGGGATAGTTAACTGCTATTCCAATTATAATAGACCCGATACCTAAGACGATTAGCGATACATTATCGCGCAATACTGCTATAAAAGCCAAGGCAAAAAGCCAACCAAAAAGAATAGAACATCCGATGAGTATTAAATTCTTTTTGCTACGGAAAGAAAAAATAAGTAGACAGAAAATAAGTGACACAGAGATGATAATAGCCAGACGACTATCTGCTTTAATCTGGTTAGCATTGTCAACAGCAATGACTGGAGACCCTGTTATTGCGATGTCAATATCAGGCATTGATTGCATTGTAGATAATGATATGCTATCGATATAATTTACCAATAATGAATTGTTGGCAGATTCCATCGAGCCGTAGGATGAAGTCATGAGTACAATTGCATAATGCTTGTCTTGTGTGAAGATATAGCCATTATCAATCTCAAAAGGTAATTCAGCTTCGCGTTTTTGCATTCGTTGTATCACAGGCATAAATAGTCCTAATGGATCATAAGAGATATTGGATGAAAAAAGTCCTGTGGCTGGCATCATCAGAAACTGAGCGTCTTGAGATAGTTGTTTGTTTACTAAATCTTTGTTTGTAAGAATATGCTCCATACGGACATAATCAGAATCCGAGAGCATATAAGGTATGTTATTATAGACGAAATCAGTTACACCTGCAATTTTTTCATATTCTACTTGAGAGGTGATTTCTTTAAAATGATGAGCACCGCCTCCTGCTGAGAGTTTCTGGGTGAAGGAGTCTACCGCTTCCATCAATCGATCATCATTTAACTCAGTATCGTGTTGCATTGATATCATAGCAACAATACGTTTGCCACCTGTAATGTCTTGATAAAGTGTTATTGCTTTCTGCTGGTTTTTGTCCAAAGGTAAGAAATCATAAATATCTTCATTATAATTCAACGAAGACACCATTGCTATTAAAATTACAATAATAACAGATAATACCCCTAGACAAACTCGCCTATGGAACTGTAAATAGTCATAAATGTTTAGAAAGAAATTAACCATTGAAAAGATGCGATTAAGAGACCAGGTCGTATAACCATTTTAAAAAGCGGGACTTCCATTGAATAGCCTCTTTTGTAGTTTTCTCTGGATTCACTCCAAATCCATGCTTTCCAGTTCGATAGTGCTCATATTGATGAGGAATATGATGAATGGAAAGTGCAGAGTCAAGAAGTTCTGCATTATGATGATGAACGATAGGATCGTCGTCACAGTTCATTAGAAAAACAGGAGGGCAGTTGTCAGGCACATGGTGTTCCAAAGATAAGGAGTCAATCATTAATTTAGAAGGATGCTCGCCCAGCAATCCTCGACGCGAACGGCGATGTGTGCATGGATGGGACATTGATACCACAGGATATATTGATGCAATAAACATTGGCACCATAGCTAATTGTCCGTTACTATTGGCCAATTGCTCTCCTGCATGCATCACCAAATGACCTCCTGCAGAAAATCCCATACACCCAATACGATCAGTGCGAACACCATATTGTTGTGCATTTGCTCTTACATGGTTTAACGCTAGACACAAATCGTTGAATCCTGCAGGAAACATACGCCCTTTTGAATGAATATGAAAAGCGAACGAGGCCCATCCACCATGGCTATACTCTAGCACAAATGCAGCAATTCTCTGACTATAAAGCCATTGGGCAACTTGATATCCTTCGTTATCCTTATCGAGCCAGAAATAACTCCCTCCAGGGCATACAATAACACCGACACCCGTAGGATTCTCTTCAGGAATAAATGACGTTAATTTATATGCATGGGTATTAATAACACATAACATAAAAATAAAAAGAAAAATATGTGAACGTCTCATTTTAGTTGGAGTTTTGCCAATAATAATAAGTCGTGAAAGAAAGCGTCTTCTTGAATTGCTATCTTCTCAAGAATAATGGATAAATCCTCATACGAGTAATTCTCATTTTTGCGCTTTTTTATAATACGAGCTCCTTTATAGGCAAAATCGCGCCACATATCGCCAATAATCGTGATACGTCTTGAAAAATCATTTAGCTCGATGACGCCGGTAAGAGCAGAGGCTTCTTGAAGGAAAGCTCCATAGATGAATCGAAATCCTGCACCACCTGTGCCAATTTCCTCTAACATTCGAATTACTTGTGCAAGATTCTGACGAGATTCTCGTGGTCCCAATGTTTGTTCCCATAATTTAATTCGTTTTGATAAAAGAAAAATTCCATTAGTTCCAAGCCATGGTAGAAATGGGGGATTTGATATCATCTCCTTGCAGGTCTTTTTTATTGATTTCCAAATTAATGGATTTAAATCGGGTAGCTTGGCTGGAACAGATTCTATCCAATACATTTGTCCCATCAAAGGATAGGTTCCACCCTTAGCGAAACGAACCTTTACGAGGTCACGATAACTAATACTCTCTTTCTTTATAACATTTGTGTCGAGTACACTATAAGTGTTATTTTCTTCGTTTTTCCCAATTATACAAATATTGTGTCCGTTGAAATGAAAGCGATACTCTATTGGGGTATATGGCAAATAATACATTCCTACCACACACCCTACAGGTTTTTTTTCTTGTAGTAATAACTGATCTAAACGTTGCATCGCTTTTTCCTTGTTAAGGAATCGCCTAGAAGCAGTTTTGATTCCCAATAGTTTTGTAATACGCTTAAATAATATCCCCGGGAAAGATCTAAATGAGGTGATTGCCATTCCGCTCATTTTTATATAAGGGAAATGTACAAAGTAAAGGCCACTGGCGAGCCCAAATATCATTGGCTCAGATAAATTAATCCCATGATATCGCAACAAAGAAGATATTGTTCCATTTTCACAATGTGCGGTAGGTTTGTGTGAAATATCCAATTCCATGATGTTATATTGGTATTGATTTTATTTCATCTATTGTAATTCGCAATACATCGGCATAGATGCCGAGTGTTTTATCGTCAAGAGATGAAAACGTCTTAGGATTGAAGTGTTTACGAACTGTATGGGTTGAGAATCCAGTATAAGATGCTAAAAGGTCTATTGACATCAGATTCTTGGTGGCATAATATTCTAATGCACTTGTCTCACCAAGTTTGATACGCTTTAGCACTTCCTCGCATTTTTCATTTACCTCATCCCATGCAGCATCGAGAGCATCAGTCTTTACATCCCATCCATCACTGAACACAGCTTGATATTGTCCATTTTCATTGACTGCATAGTTGATGTCACGGATGTTTGTGTTTTTGTAATACTTTAAATCTTGAGGTACGTCGCTAACTTTCATAGTAACTAGTGTTTAAACAACTGTAAGCATGCAATAGCAATAAGAAAAACGTGCACTTTCTGGTACCATAACTAAAATATGTTGCCCCTTCTTAAGTTTATTTGAATACATAATTTCTTCTAGCATGGCAAATGCTGAGGCAGAGGCGATATTTCCAATATATGGCAAATTAAGGAACCAGTGCTCTTCTGGAATATTAAAACCTCTTCGTTTTAGTTCTTCTGATATAGGTTTTTTAAAAAACATCGACGATAGATGTGGTAAGAACCAGTCAATGTCTTTTGTTTCAAAATGGTGCACTTTTGAAAGACGTATGAGATAATCAACTCCCAATCTAACAATATTGTCAGATAGCATACGGGTATCTTGCTTAACGGCAAATAACGAGCGTGTTAACCACTCATGCTCAGGGTACATAGCCCATCCTTGTAACTTTCCATTTTCGTCTTTTTCTGCACCTGCATACATACAGGTCTCCATCGAGTTCGCAAATGAGGTTATTTCTACCCAGTCAATGCGTAAAGAAATGGAATCATTGTTAGGCCTTCCCTGCAATAGAACGGCATAAGCCCCATCGGATAGCATCCAGCGCAGAAAATCTTTTTCGAAAGCTAATATTGGACGTTCCTCTAATTGCGAAAGATACTCTGACTCTTTTTGGAAGTATTTGGCATTCATCCATGCCGATGTTCGTTCAGATGCGGAGGCAACAGCATTTATGCTTGGATTAATTTGGACGGCCATGCAAGCATACTTTAATGCATCTACACCAGCACAGCAGGACCCAGCAAACGAAACAACTTCAATGTCGCGATGGCTTGCAAGTTCACCATGCACCATTACACCATGTGATGGAATTAACTGTTCTGGCGATGCAGTGCCACACGCTAGGAGGTCGATATCATCAATCTTAAAACGCTCATCGCATAGGTTACGAATGGCATTAGCTGCCATCTGCACATTTGTATTTGTTACCTGTCCCTTATTATTTAGGGCATAATAACGCTGTTTGATCCCATTACGCTTAAGAATAATCCTTCTAGCTTTTGAGGGTTTTCCATCAATCATTCCTAAATAGTTTTCCATATCATCGTTTTCAACTGGGCTATTAGGAAGAAATTTTGCTATCTTGTTGATATATACGTTCATCTTACAATATCTTGACTTAGGTTTTATATACGACAATACTCTTCTTTATATTTTTTGTTTTTTTGTAGTGGATATGTTATATAATAAAATAACTCAACAATAGGTGATACTATGAAAAGAGCAACAATAAGATAGTAATAAAAAGCATAAACTCTGTTTTTGCGTCTTACGTCTCTAAAGTCGCCTTTACGTTTAATATATTTTGCCCAGAAACCAAACATACGGAAACCGATTTTCTCTATATGCAGAATAAAAGGTCTATAATCAATGGCTCCGACACTGAGCAAACGGGATTGCAAATTCTGAAGATCACCTAGGGATAATGTTTGATATATAATCTCTCCGAAACGTCTAGAATCATGAATATCCTTGGTTGAAACACCAGCGCGCGGCATTATGTGAGATGCTTCTTTCTTCCCACATATTAACCATCTTACAATAGTTACTGCACTAATAAGGTTGGGGGCTTTGTCTTGCAATACAATATGTCCAACAAGATGCGCACCAATCCTTTTTGTATAAATCTTCAGCCATTCTATGGTTTTTAACCACATGTTCCGGCAAACATTTACGAACACCAAATTGCGATTATGCAGATAATCTTTTATATCCTTGTCTGCAAAAAAAGATTGCAAAGGTAGTGAAGGTGATAGGAACCATGATTGCCCTACCACGACCACTAGATCAGCATCATTTACATCATCCAATTCTATTGCCTTTATTCCTGAAGGTGGGTTGTAAAGCCTCGTTTCCGGAAAAGTATCAAAAAAATCATATTTTGACCAAGGAAATGGGTAGGTCTGCGTTGGTATAATTTGTTTATAAATGACCTGACAAGATGTTTCGGGGACTTTCTCGCTACAAAATAACCTTTGAGCAACATTACAGGCTTGACCTGACTGCGAATAGTAGAAAACCGCTATTTTGATTTTATTGTCTATCACTTTTATAATAATAATGTTCGCGCTTATTTTTTTGACACGTAATTAAACTTGATTACACGTCATTTCGCCATTCCATTTTAAATATTGTCGATGCAACTGTCGAGTCATCTCACGATAGTTGCACTTTTCGTCAAGATCCTCACGATTAATACGAGGCATTACCTCCATTGTCATATCACCAGGATAGAGTCGCATAGCTTTCTTTGGCAAAACTTTTCCAAATCCCCTGATAAATACAGGTACAATATCCAAATTTAAGATTTCTGCTAAATAAAAGGCACCTCTATGGAAACGTAAAATACTACAATCTTCAGAACGTGTACCCTCTGGAAATATCATTACGGAATAGCCCTTTTCTACCATAGAAGATATATTATGAATCATTGGTTCCGTTTCACCTACAGGAAAATAATCTGCATATCGAATCACAAGTCCATAAAATGGATTATTCCATACCCAATTATTAGTTAATATGATTAGTTTGGGCGTGAGCATTATTATGGCCATGAGATCAAGATGTGATTGATGATTACAAATGATTACCGATGGTTTATTAAATGTCTCATTGGTAGGATTTTCAAACTTAAATGATGTCCCAGGAACATGATTAATCACAAATTTTGATTTGCGTTGAAGTATTTTATGATATCGTTCTTTATGCTCGTTGGTATTACCTCCACAAGTTATTAGAAAGAAACCACGAACTGTCATGTCAAGAGCAAAACCCAGAAAGTAACAAAACGAGAATATCGTATATGCTCCTTGTCGTATGATGTATATAATCCTTTTCACGATGTTAATATATTCAGTTTTCTAAATAGGATCCGAGGATATCCATAGACAATCGCACAAATGCATAATATAATATTCAATATGCTGATGCGCGTGAAGTCGTATATTGGTCGAAAATGTGTTACTCTTTCATCTTTTGGAGGGTAATAAACTTTAACAGATATTGTATTAATGTGAACTCCCGCCCAAGCGGCGAATACCAACAACTCAAGCTCAGCCTCATAGCGTGAGGTTATCAAATACAAACCTTTTAATTGTTTAAGAGGATAAAGTCTATAGCCACTTTGAGTGTCACTTAAATCAATACAAGTCTGTATGCGAAACCAGAAGTTAGAGAACTTATTTGCAAAGGTATTTCCTCGTGGCATATTCTCTTCGGTCAGATTTCTGCACCCTACGATAATGCTTTCCTGATGAATTTCTAGTTCTTTTTGAAATTTTGGAATATCTGATGCGAAATGCTGTCCATCTGCATCTATTGTGATGGCATGTGTAAACCCTTTATCTTTAGCTTTACGAAAGCCAGAAACGAGTGCTTGCCCCTTACCACGATTCTTTGCGTGTGTAACCACCGTTACTGCTGAATGAGATAACAGTTCTGTTGTATTGTCTGTACTTCCGTCGTTCACAACAATAATGTCTTCTACATATTTTGACACTTCTTTAATCACCTGTAGTAGTGTCATAGCGTTATTATAGGTCGGGATAATTACACACAATCGTGTCAAGGAAGTGTTTGATGTCATGCGTTATTTAAAATTTGATACACAAGCGACATTTTCACCAGTTTCGTGTCTGACGATTCAATGGAAATATTAATGCTCAGTTGGTTACCATTTTTAATCATCTTTTTAAAGATAAGACTAGGTATTATCTGGGGGCCGACTGGCTTAAAAAATTTAACGTTTTTAATTTGGGAAATAGATATTTCCATTTCGAGTTGCTTCTCAAGTATTTCTGTAACTATCTGGAGAAGACATACCCCTGGTGTTATTGGATTACCGGGAAAATGGGCCTTATAAATTGGGTGATTTGCGTTGAAACTCACTTTGGCAACAATCTCATCACCATTAGACTCTATTGAACTTATATTGAAAAAATCGATTAATAGATTCATTATTCGTTATCTATTGGTGTAAATAAGTATTTACGTGATTTACGTTCTATTGTTGCACCCATGTCTAATCTTTTCAAGTCAGACAAGATGTATCGAAAATCGCGTCGCAGAATATTACGAATAAACCATTTATCTAGCGGACTAATTACATTTAGGATTTTTACTTTTTTTTGATTGTAAATAAAGTCAAAAGCTTTGATGCCGAATTCATTAACAATTGTACCAACAATATCACCATTAGATGATATATTCATAACACAAATACCAGTTATTTCGTATCCTCTGGTTTGCATACAGAGGTTATACGTTCGTTCGCAAATAGTATCAACCCTTTCTGATTTGCAAGGACAAAGTAGTAGCAGGAGGCTAATGGATATTAAAAACGCTTTCTTTGATAGTAGCATTTGTGACTACATTATTTAATGTAACAATTGTAACGTCTCCAGACTTCTCTTCCATTTTTATAGTTTTTACCATTGTCATAGAATTATCGAAAGTAATTTCAATTAAATTATAGAGCTTCTTTAGCTCTTTTTTTTGAGGGAAGAGTTTTGCAGAGTAAAAATTCTTGTGTTTCCAAATTTCTACGGAAAAATCGGACGAGCTACTAAGATGCCCTCCTGTTATGCTATTTAGAATAATATCAGCAATCTG
>AUXO013988951.1_pt1 | contig 12445 bp, 12 predicted proteins | sample 768731 | NCBI WGS metagenome assembly AUXO01 (sample SAMN02715735, study PRJNA202380) | gut metagenome | biome: sheep rumen | host: Ovis aries | place: New Zealand: Palmerston North | reverse complement strand
AAACTTCAGAAAGCCACATATAGAAAGTATATGTGTTTTAAGTACCTTGCACATCTAGATGATGAAGTTATAGCACATAAGTTACAATTGAATAGTACTCAACTATCTCCTTTGTCTCGTAAAGCCATAAAGCAGCTAAAAAGCATCGTTGAAAACCAATATCCAGAGTACCTTTCCTCGATATTTTATAAAGTAGATGAGATTGAAGTCGATATTGAGGACTGTCATGACTCATCTTCACAAACCGAAGATGAAACTCGACAAGAAACTCATATTGATGTGTACCAATATCTGGATGCGATGCCAAATGACTACTATCGTAAGGTTATAAAAGCGCTTTTCCTTGATGACAAGGCTCCTGAGTCATTGGCAAAAGAAATGTGTACTCCTGTTTCAAACATCTACAATATAAAAAGTAGAGGATTGGATCAACTGAGAGATGTTGCTCTATATTCAAATGAAATATGCAATCTTGAGAAATATATAGAATTGATCTCTGATGATAGGAATCGGATGATTCTTACCTCTATCTTCATTGAAAAGAAGGACTATGATGTGGTTTGTTCTGAACTTAAGATAACAGAAGAACAATTTAAAAAATTCAAGAAAGATGCAATTAAGGAAATTAAAAAGGAAATCTTTAAGAATAAGGCTAAGTTAGGTCATGAAAATAAGTGATAATACATTAGCGGCCTATATGGCTGGTGTCTCCACAGTACAAGAGGACAAACAAGTTCTGAATGAGATTGCCAACAATCAGTATTTCTCTGATTTACTTGATGTCATGGAAGATATTGATGCTATTGATGGAATGGACGAATTGAGAAAAGAATTCGATGAGTCCACAGATTTATATAACGATTATAAAGAAATAGATAGTAATATTAAGTAACGAGTAATATGGAATCAATTAGTTTAAAGAACGTGTTTATTCAATCTGAAGAGTCTTTGAAATCTTCATTGCGAGGCAAGTATCTCCCCAGAGATTATAAGGAGGTACAGCAGGTTATTAACGAGCATATTACCAAATTGCTCACAGATAATAATGAGTTTAAGGCCAATTTAAATGCATCAGATGCAGAATACTTGAACTCAATCCTTAGAATGTCGCTTTCATTTCAGAAACTCACATTCTCGGATAGCATAAATTTTGCCGAATTATCAACGGTCTATGAATATGATATCAAAGAAAACAATCAAGGAAATGCTGATGTATTAGAAAACACAATTACTCTTCTTCCTACCGTGATTACGGCCTTCTTTAATCCTTGGTTGGCTTTGGTTGTGGGTGGTGCTACAGTTTTGTACAAGAAAGTTAATCCTTCAGAAAAAGGGAAACCGCAAATCACCAAAAGAAAAGTTGATAGATCTAAGCCAATAACCGAAGATATGCTATCTGATATCTCAGATGCTATTCGAAATATCTGTAAGGAGATTGATACAGTTATTGAGAAAATTAAACGAGACCGTTCTGATTTGATTGCGAAATACAAGGATGAAGTGGAGAATAAAACTTTAGAAAAGATGTACCCCCAAGTCCTTACGGGTATGCAATACCTCTATATGGAAAATGCGAAAAACGAGCAGAAGAATCAGAACATTGAGAGTATGCTTTTCCAACTTGGAGTGTATGGATATAAGTTTTTAGAATATTCTGCGGAGAATGATAATCATTTCTCTCATCAGGTTAAATATGGTATTGAAAAACCAGAAATGTATCTTCCAGCAATTGTTAAAGAGAATGAAGACGGCACATTGATGACCGCTATTGAAGGAATATATTATGTTCCACAACAATAAATACAAGTAAAAATATGCGTCCAATAACAAATAATACAGAGTTCATAATAGGAATTGACTTCGGTCATGGTGAAACTTCTGCAAGATTTTACAATTTGCAAAATCAAGACCAAGAAGATATAGACATATTACCTGGCCAAAAAGTAATAAAATCGGCTGTTGCAATATTGAGACAAGAGGGTGTTGAAACAATATGCGTAGGCGATTCTGCAATACAGAAAGCGCCTATGGCCATTGATTTCCAAGTTTCATTCAAGAAACGTCCCTCAGAAATGAAACCTGATGAACGAAAACGAATGGTATCTTTCATGAAAGGTGTTTATGAGGGAATACTTGACCGCCATCCTGATTATAAAACAAGAGACCACCGCGTATTTATAGCTCGTCCTTCACAAGACAAAATTTGGAAGAATGAAGAAACCGCATATATTGCTATAGCAGAAGAGGCAGGCCTTCCTGTTGCAGGAATTCAAAAAGAATCTCGTGCAGCTTATTTCAGAGCGAGGACACAACCCGATTCGAAGATTGACAATCAGGTTGAAAAAGGAGTCTTAATTGTTGATTTTGGCTCAAGTACTATCGATTTCACCTATTTGAATAAAGAATTATCTCAGCCCATTGACGATGGAGCAAATCTGGGTGCCAATGCGGTTGAAACATCACTCTTAAAATATGCATTGTCGCATCCACAGGATTCAACAATGCCGGAATTTGCAAGGATTTATGGTAGCGACACAAAGTCAAATGCATACAATCAGCTTCTTTATAAATTTAGAGTTGCAAAAGAAGAATTTTATGGTAAAAAATTGCCTACCTTCAGTGTCGGAATTGATTACTCGTTAGTAACAAGTGCTGAGAAACAGCAACTTACAGGCTGGGGTGGAATAACATTGACAAAAAGTGATATAAGAAAGATATTAGAAAGTGAGGAGTATGGAAAATATATTCCAACTGTAGAGGCTGTTGTGCAGAAATTCAAAGATGAAAAATTGAAGAATCAGAAAGTTGCTTGCGTATATCTAACAGGTGGAGCGTCTAGAATGGATTTTGTGAGAGAAATCTTCATGAAAGTTTTCAATTTGAAAGCTGAACAATGTCCAAGTGATGACAATCCTTCTCTTATTGTATCTCAAGGAGTAGCTCATCTGAGCTATGCAGATTATAGAACACAAGAGAAAGAAAAAGAATTAAGAGCGAAAGCAAAGAAAATTATAGATTCTTTTGATTGGGACGGAAAGATAAAGGAAATTGTTTTCTCTAATGTGAAACAGTCGATTATAGATAAGGCAAAATACATCATGCTTTGTTACAAAGATGGAGATATCTATGACTATCATACGGTTGACGGTGGATATGAAAATGGCATCTATTATGGATTCGGTCTTGTTTCTGGGAAAAAGCATGACGAAGGTTATAGTAATAGAGAAGACAAAGGTTTTTTAAGGTATAGAAATGTTGAATCTTTAATTAAAAAGTTTGAATCAGAATTTAGCGGTTATACCAAACATGATTTTGGAACAGCTTGTGAAGAATTGGTTAAGAAGCAAATAATTTCATTAATTTATAACGAACTTAAAGAAGCTTTTTCCAAGTTTGAGTATGATGCATACAAATCTAAATCATTGTCAATCAGCGGACTTTCTGCTCGTTTGTCATCAAGTGGAGCTAAAGCATTATCAAGTAAATTCACAGGTGAAGGAGATGGACACGTTCTTTATGATGCCGTTAGTTCTTGTTATCCAAAAATGGTGGGCTGGAACATATACAAATATCGTCTTGATAAAGATCGTAAGCAGCATTATGACTACTACATGTCAAATTATTCTTCGATCTATGGTGCATATTCCTGGGAATCTTTTCTTAAAGACTATGTGTCTATCTCAGGTATTTCATCTATTAAATCTCAAGTTAAATCATTTGTCGAAGAAATGATCTCTGAGTATATAAGTTATGCAAAATTAGCCATTTTCTTTAAATAAGTTATTATGGAACAACATGCTGAAAATGTTCTTGCAGCATCAATGATGGCTCAGTCCCTCAGTTGCTGTTTGGAGAAGAAATATCTTGATTCGCTTACAGCGAACAATTCATTGATTGAAATTGTCAATAATGGCGTAGGGAGAAATATCTTTAAGCATATTTCATGGTTAAAAGTTACGCAGATTGGGAAACCAATAAACCATGGAGTAACAAGTTGTTTTTCGTACATCCAAAAAATACTGATGTCCTGTGCTTTGCCAAACACCCAATTGACATTCCTTGTTATTGGGGATGGGATTAAGTGTGATCTTTATTTGGGATTACGAGATAATGGAACAGAAAACGCTGTAATGACTCAGACTGTTGCAAACCTTAACAATTTTGCAAAAGTTTGTTGGCCTGGTCTTCAAGCTATCCAATTTGATGAAGAGGATGAGGTTATTAAAAAGCATTTCGAAACGAATTATAATTATATAACCGCATTAACAGGTATCCCCTCCCTGCCAGACACAGATAATGGTGCAGTTACAACAATAGAACACTTGATAGGTGGCATGCACAACAAAAAGTTTGCATATTTAGTAACCGCATCACCAATTGGTAGTGAAAAAATTGATGATATTTTGGGACAATGCAGAGATATGCAAGGAATATTAGAGTCTGCAAAATCATGCAACATATCCAAGTCTGTTCAGGATGGTTATTCTCACGCTTATTCAAAATCTCATACGGAATTTGAGAATTGGAGCACATCAGATGCAGTTGCTCAGCGAGATTACAAGAAGGCAGCAGGTGCCGCTATGCTCGGTGCCGGATTGTATATGAGTGCAGGGCTATTCTTCCCCCCTGCTATGGCAATTCTTCCGGGATTAGGTATGGCATTGAATGGAGCTTTAGCATCGAGTAATCCGCTAGCAACTTTCCTTGGGCTTTCTGGTATGTCTGGAATGAACATCTTATCAGGATTTGTTCCACAGAATACTCATACACAAACTCAAGGAGGAGGATTCTCAGATACTACAACAGAAACAGACACGACTTCGCATAGCACATCCGAGACAGTAAGTAAAACTTTGATTAACAAACATGTTGAAGCAGCTTGTAAACAGTTAGAAACATATGCTAAAAGATTTGAATTGGCTAAAGCTACAGGTGCATGGGATGTGAGTTGTTTGTTATTCTCTGAATCCCCTTCGTCTTCTGCTTCATGGCAATTAAAATCTCTGTTAAGTGGTTCTGAATCTTCCTTAGAACCTATAAGGATTCATGATGTCACGTCAATTATGCCTAGAAGAGGAACAGCAAAAGCATCACCATTAATGGTCAAATTCAAAGGTGGAGATTTTTTTCACCATCCATTTGGAGAAGATTTCTCACAACTAAAAACTATGCTTACAACGAGAGAGCTGTCAGCATTAGTAAATTTCCCTTTGCATTCTGTTCCAGGAATTAATGTTGTTGACAGTGCACCAGAGTTTAGTCTGTCTCCTCAAACGGTTGCTGACGAAAATCACATTTTAAATGTTGGACGTCTTTTATATGGTGGAACACCGTCAAGTATAGAGGTAAAACTCCCAATAGATACATTATCGCGCCATGCTCTTGTTTGTGGAGTTAATGGTAGTGGAAAAACAAACACGGTACTTAGTGTACTTGATGGTTTTTCAAAGGCAGGGCGTCCATTCTTTGTAATTGAACCAGCTAAAACTGAGTATGTTGACTGGGCAATTAACTACAATAAACAGATTAAAGATTCCAAAAAGAAGATTAAAATATTCATTCCTGGGTGTGAGAAATATTCGAAAGCAGATTTCATTCCTGATAAATTGAGGTTAAACCCATTTGAGGTAATTCAATTGCCAAAGAGTGAGCTGCGAATTCTTACACATATAGATCGTCTAAAAGCAACTTTTGCATCGGCGTTCCCCATGCAGGATATTCTTCCCGTTATAATGGAGCATCTCCTATACGATTTGTATACGGATGTCCATCCTATGTTAGACAAAGAAGATCCATTGTACATGAAGAAAGGTTTCCCAACATTAAATTCTGTAAATAGGAGATTTATAGATGATTTAATGGCAAACATTGGCTATGCAAAAGAAAATACCCAGAATATTTCTGCAGCATTAAGGACTCGTTTTTCTGGCTTGAAGTATGGATGGAAAGGAGAATTACTTAACAACGAGAAGTTACAGAGTTATTCTTGGGGCGAATTATTTGGTTCTCCTGTAATTGTAAATTTGTCTTATGCCGGTGATGACCAAGACAGAGCATTTATCATGTCTATGTTGCTTCAATTCCTGTACGAATACCGAATTGCAGAGTCAGAAACAGGTAAGATTTCATTCGATACAAATGAATGTAGACATTTAGTTGTTGTTGAAGAAGCACACCGTGTAATGGGGAAATGTGAAAATCCTGAAGCTCCCCAGTATAAGTCTGGATTGATGTTTAGTAATTTCCTGTCAGAAGTGAGGGCTTACGGTCAGGGAATGATGATTGTAGACCAAGTCCCAACACGCCTAATTGGAGATGCAATAAAAAATACAAATGTTAAGATTGTTCATAAACTGGTTGCAGCTGATGATGCTAGTATTATTTCTGAATGTATCGGCCTTACCCAAGATCAACAAAGGGTAATTCCTAAGTTGTCTATTGGGCAGGCAGTTCTTGCAGGCTTCAATAGTGCAAACGTAATGTCCAATGATAGTTCGGATATATATTTGGCTCAAATAAACAAAATGAAATAATCATGGAACATATAGGAAATATTAAAGGGTTTACTGGAAATGGGTATTATATATACCCTAATGGCAATGAATATGAAGGTGAATTCGTTAATGGGGTTCCCGAAGGGAAAGGTATTATGCGTTTTGCTAATAATGACAGATATGAAGGAGATTGGAAAGAAGGGGAAATGACGGGAAAAGGCGAATATCTTTTCTATGACAGGAAACGCGACAAGTTAATATGGAAGTATGAAGGTTGGTTCCTTTCTTCTGTATTTCATGGTCTTGGAAAGATGACATATCCCGATAGGACTACATATTTTGGTGAATGGGCAGAAGGGAAACGAAATGGCTATGGCCAGCAGCTATACCCTTCTGGAGATTCTTTGTCTGGTATTTGGGAAAAAGACACGGTAATCTTTGGAACATATTTGTATGCAGACGGGAGCAAATATGTCGGTCACTTTAAAGATTCCCTTTTCTCTGGTTATGGTACGTTATGCTTAAGTGATGGTACGATACAACAAGGAGAATGGGAAAAGGGAAAACTGATTAATGGAGCAGAATATAGAGAGAAAGGAGAAATATGCAAAATCGAGGATGCGCAAAGGGTAATATATGACTACTGAAAAACTGACAAAAGCAATTATCCTATTAATCACCTATGATTGTAATCTTAGGTGCTCATATTGTTATGAACCAAAACGGGAGCATCATAAAATGTCTATAGAGTCAGCAAAAAAGATTCTTCAGACAGAAATAAATAATCTCGACAGCTCTTACGATAGTATCATTGTACAGTTTATGGGGGGAGAACCAATGCTTCATTTTGATTTAATTAAGGAAGTTTCAGAATGGCTTTGGAAACTTGACTTGAAGGTGGAAATTAAAAACATCCACGCTCCCACAAATGGAACTATCTTAACTACTGAAATGAAAGAATGGTTAAATAGGAATAATAATCGCTTTAGTTTAGCTTTGAGTTTCGATGGCAATCGGCTTATGCATAATATGAATCGAAGCGGCTCGGCATCCGAAGTAGATTTGGATTACTTCGCCAATACATTTCCCGATGTGGCTGTCAAGATGACACTTTCCCCAGAAACTATTGGCATGTTTTATGAAGGATACAAGTTTCTTCATGAAAAAGGATTCCATGAGATTGGCCCAAGCTTAGCAATAGGTGATGGCGTTGGTTGGAAACAGGAACATCTACTGACCATGAAAGAACAGCTAGATTTGCTAGTGAAATATTTTGTTAATAATCAGGACGTTAAAAGGGTTGGAAATTTCGATTTGCCCGTGTGGAATATTTTAAATAATGAGGCTCCGGATCTTGCATGTAGAGTCGGTAGGGATATTGTTTGTTATGACTATAACATGATTGCCTACCCCTGTCACATTTTTTCCCCAATAGCCTTAGATGCGATAAAGTCAGAAGAATCAAGGCATTTAGATTTTGAAGATATCAGGAAGAATCCAAGCCCATGTAATAGTTGTGTCTTAAATAAAGTTTGTTCTCGGTGCTTTGGTATAAATTATCGAGATCGGAACAATTGTGTTTCTCCTTCTGCTTTTGACTGTGCGCAGTTTAAGTTGTTTTTTTATGCAAATTGTAAATTACAAATTATGCTTGCAGAAAAAAATGACAATACTGAACTAAAGGAAACAATGAATGATGTAATAAAAGTTTTAAATCAATTAAATGCATAATAATTATGAACTTAGAAAATGGATCAGCTCTGGAAAAACTGAATGAGTTTGCAGATAATGCAATAGAGAAGATGAATGAGGTACAACCTATCGAGTTGACAGAAGGTGTACCGCAATTAGAAAAACCCAATATAGAAGGAATTCCCATTCAGAAACACCATAATATTTCATTTAAAGGTGGAAACTGTATGTGTTCTTGCGATTTAACATGTACGAGAGCATAATATGTGTTTCTCTCGGCAATTAATCATGATTGTAAGATGAGTAAAGACAACAAAGAATCATGCATCCATATCTATCCCGATGGAGGCTCTTATTTGGGTTGTATAAAAGACGGGAAACGCCATGGAAACGGTTCTATGACGTTTTCCAATTACGACACTTATGAGGGCTGTTGGTCTGAAGGCAATATGGAAGGATATGGCATCTATCATTTTTATGATCCAGACACAGACAAGTTTTGTGGAGTATATAAGGGCTTATTCCATAAGAATTTGTTTGAAGGATATGGTGAGTTGGAGATAAGGAAAGAATCGTATCGCGGTTTTTGGAAAGAGAATATGCGTAACGGAGAAGGTATTAGCATATTTCAAGATGGGAGTTGCTTTCATGGGCTATGGAAGGATGACCATATTGTTCAGGGGGAGTTGCTGCTTGGAAATGGAGATAGATATGCTGGGCAATTTTCCAACGGAATATATAATGGCAATGGTAAATATTTCTGGAAAGGAGGAGATTGGTTTGTCGGTTTGTTTAAGGAAGGACAACCTATTCAAGGAATTAAGGTGAAGACTTCTGGAGAATTTGTGGTAATTGATTCTTCTAACGAAGAGAGTTCAAATTTATGAGTTAATATGAAACTGGAAGGATTTGCCAATTTTGAGTCCAATCATGAGATAAATATCCCGAAAGATACTGAGGTGTATGCGCATTTGCCTTCTCACTTGGAATCTCTTGCCATGCCTATTGAGGATAATCTTGACAGTATTAAGCAAATTGAGCCTAATAATACAAACAAGAAAAGTATTAGTTTCGGCTCTACTTGGGGCTATGATAGTGGTAATATGTGGGGAAAAAGTTTCGAAATGCCTTCTCCGACATTGACAGATCATGGCACGATATATACAGGAACACAAGGTATGGTAAAAATTAGGTCTAATTGCTTCTTGCCAGGAACTCAATTCGACCGATTTGATGCTGCTGAAATGGTAGGTAAGGCAAAAGCTCAGACTTTTGTAGACATGCAAATCAATGAGGGCCAAAGAAGTGGTGCTCAGAGAATACAAAACTGGCTTGGTTTATCTGCACGTGCGGCAGAACTAGACTGGGTAAACCATGTGGAGAGACCGCAACAAATGCTAGAAATTCGTAAGAAATATATGCCAGGAGGATCAAATTATGTTCCACCTACGGCACCAACCGTAGAAATAAAGCCAGAAAACACGAGAATGATAAAAACGATAGTTGAAGAATCGGCAAGAGAGGATACCCATCTTACTATTGGTGAGAGAATTGATAAGATTATCGATAAAATCCAACCTTTTATTGAAGGAATTGAAAACGTCTTAGAAAACCCTAGATATAGGAACCCTTTGCTTAAAATAATAAATGATTTTATAAAATAATCAATTAATAATTATATAGTTATGAGTATCGAGAAAGAATATTCAACATATAGTTTCTCTTGGGGAGAATATATGGGAGAGATAACTAACGGTCAAATTCAAGGGAATGGGAAAGCAATTTTTAAGAATCTAGATATCTATGATGGTCAATGGGAAAATGGAAAAATGAGCGGAAAAGGCATCTATAAATTTTGGAATAAGGAGAAAGATAAATATACCCAAGTTTATGAGGGTGAGTTTAAAGAAGGTGTAAGAGATGGATTTGGAGAAATGACATATTCAAATCGTGACAAATACGTTGGAGTTTGGCAGAATGATTTTAGAACAGGAGAAGGCATTTGTTGGTTTGCTGATGGTAGCATATTTCATGGAATATGGAAATTTGACACAATGATACGTGGTGTTTTCCGCCGAAATAACGGTGAATTTTACGATGGAGAGTTGAAAGATGGACTTTTTCATGGATATGGGAAAATCTTCTATACAAACGGGAATTGGTTTGAGGGTGTTTTTAAAAAAGGATATCCTTCAAAAGGAAAGTTTTTTAAAATAGATGGTACAATTCATGAAATTGAAGATGGCATACGCTAAAACTCGTAACTTATGAATTTAGAGTCTTTTGAAAAGAACGAATCACTGTCTTTGTCAGAGGTTATTAATGACTCCATTACACCATTAGAAGACCGGGCTCAGAAAGATTTCCAAACCCCATTTGAGGGGATGTCTAATTTGGAGGACTTTCTTAATCGTTCGGAGAATTTAGAGTTTTTGACAGATTTGGAGATGACTGAAAGTATTGCAGACTATCTCGAATCTGTTGAGGAACTGAAATTTGACAAATGGAGAACTCTTTCTTTAGAACAAAAAGCTGACCTTCTCAATGAATTAGAGAAAAACATTGCTTCTATAGAACATCGTCCGGCATTGAAAGTAGAATTAGAGAATATGGAGCCACGGAGTTTTGGCTATCAAGATGAATATAATCACAAGATAGTTCTAAACTCTCGCCTCGTTGGAGTTAATAGTGCTGCAATGCACCGTGAAGTGATAGATACCATTGTTCATGAAGGACGGCATGCATATCAGCATTATAATGTTGATGTTAAAATGATACACGAATCCAGTAGTGAGGTAAAAACTTGGGAACAGAATTTTTACAATCCAGAATATCAATATTATCGTAGTGGTACTCAAAGGATATATATTCCTTACAACGACGGAACAATCCATGACGTAGATTTCAGATTGTATTATTATCAGCCTGTTGAGATTGACGCAAGAAATTTTGCAGGCGATGTCCTAACAAGGTTAGAAGAAAATGGATTCGTAACAGCAAAACAAAATCAGCAAAATAATCAGCCTTCTTAGCACATTAGCAAGAGGGCTTTTTTATGTACTGCTTGTAAAAATTGACTGTGGAGAGATAGGTATATCTTTCCTGTGATCTCTATATGTGAAAATACAAGTAGTATGAAGCAGACGCTATTATTCTTTTCATTGTTGTTTTTTACTGTTGCAGTATCAGCACAAGTAATTGAAGTGGTGGATTCTATAGATGTAGAGACTGGTGTTATCTACTATGCAGATTCTACACAAGTTGGCGATACGATTTCTGAAGATACGATTGCCTGTGCCAGTCCTCCTATTCCACAGATACCGTTAGAAAAGTGTGACAGCCTGATGGCTCGTAACATCACAGATCATTATGGCGTGGTGTATAAAGACGGGAAGTGTGGTATCTATGATCTCATAAAAAATGAGAACGTGACGCGGATAGAGTACTCTTATCTGTGGTATGCTTATCGAAAGGAGTTTGAAGGTGAGTACTTCACATACTTCTCGTGGGAGGAGCCTGAGACTATTGGTGTTGTAGGTGTCGCAGAGGCGAACAACCAGTTTATAGGTATCTCTATGCCTAAGAAACAGAACGAGAATAATAACAAATCAGATAAAGATGAATGATGATGGAAACATTACGAAAAGGATTTTATGTGTTGGACTTATTGGTTTTGGCATTGCTGATGGTGTGTATAAGCCACACCATGGCTTATGAAACTGAGTGGGGATTTTTGGCATTAGATGTAGCATTGCTATTGCGGTTTAATAGTACATTCCTATTGTATCGCAGAGAGAGAATGAGCATCATTCCGATTGCTCTATTCACTATTCTGTTTGGCTATGTGGTGCTGTCTGGTGATTTTCAAAACACCATATTTAGGATGTCAGAATACCCAAGTATCGTGTTCAATACGCTGCCGCCAGGTCATAGGTATGGAGGTGTCAGGTCTGAAGCAATGGAATCGTTTGTGAGGTTCATTATCTATTGGACATGGCTGATGCCTATCGTGACTTATGCAGTGTTGGCCGTTACAAGGCGGACGGTGAAGAAAGGGTATAAATGGTATGACTTGGCGGGACTGGCCATATTCAAGGACAGAGCTGGGAAACTGTTTGTAAATGTTTGTGTTTTGGCTATAATAGCTCTCCTTATCGGTTATACGATGGATGAAATGTTGTCGTTCTATGCGTTGATGGTATTACCTATGGTTGCCTATTACTTATTGAACAAATATGTAGGAAGGAAGGTTCATTGGC
>AUXO010548756.1_pt1 | contig 12446 bp, 11 predicted proteins | sample 768731 | NCBI WGS metagenome assembly AUXO01 (sample SAMN02715735, study PRJNA202380) | gut metagenome | biome: sheep rumen | host: Ovis aries | place: New Zealand: Palmerston North | reverse complement strand
CAGTATATGGAATCAGACCATTTCGACCGACGATTTTGTGCTGGTGTGCGATGGTCCGCTGAATACAGAGCTCGATTCTGTGATCGAAAACATGCAGGCTGCTCATCCGGAAACATTACATGTGGTCAGACTGGAGAAAAACGGCGGTCTTGGAAACGCCTTAAACATCGGGATTAAAGAATGTAAGCACGAACTTGTTGCTCGTATGGATTCTGACGATATTAGCAGAGCGGATCGGTGTGAAAGGCAATTAAAGGTATTCCAGACTCATCCTGATGTTAGTGTTTGCTCTGGCACGATTCTGGAGTTCCGGTATGATATCGAAAATATAATAGGCAAGCGTGAACTTCCGCAAATAGATCAGGATATAAAGACCTTCTCACATAAACGAAATCCCTTTAATCACCCAGCCGTGATGTTTAAGCGCTCGGTGGTTGAAGCGTCTGGTGGATACGATGAGACCTATCATCTCTTTGAAGATTACTATCTGTGGATCAGAATGTTCCAGAACGGAGCTGTGGGCTACAACACAAAGGAGCCGCTTTTGTATATGAGAACACCGGAAGACCTCTATATGCGTAGGGGGGGTACAGCTACACCTCAGATATGCTCAGATTCCACAAGTGGATACGCAGCTCCGGCTGGTCGGGTATGTCAGACTACATCACCGGGGCACTCCCTCACGCAGTTATTTGTATGCTACCGAACAGTATATGAGGAGCTGTCTACAAGAAGCTTCACAAGTAGATCGCCACATCCTCACATATTCTCGCCGTCAGTGCAGAGAACGCTCTCTGCTGGAATGTGAGGTGGCGTGATGGTTACGATTATCATGCCGGCCTACAACTGCGAGAAGTACTTAGAAGAAGCAGTTGAGAGCGTTAAAGCACAGACATACACAGCTTGGAAGCTGTTGATCATAGACGACTGCTCTACGGACAGAACAAGGGACATAGCAAAGAGATTAGCTGAAACGGATGACCGAATCAGAATCCTCCTCAACAAAGCCAACAGCGGCGTTAGCAAAACGAGGAATCGTGGTATCAAGGAGGCAGATACAGAGTGGATCGCATTCTTGGACAGCGATGATGTATGGAAACCGGAGAAACTGGAGAGACAGTTTGAAGTAATCAAGACTGCGCCAGAAGCGAAGCTGCTCTTCACTGGATCGGGGTTTATGAAGGAATCAGGTGAACGGCTGGATTATGTGCTTCATGTTCCGGAGAAGATCAATCGAAAGGAACTTCTTAAGCAGAACTTAGTTTCTTGTTCATCTGTACTTGTGAAGCGTGATCTTCTTTTGAAATATCCGATGCCAGAAAAGGGCGTGATGCATGAAGACTTCACGGTGTGGCTGAGAATACTGCAAGATGAGCAATTTGCTTATGGTGTTGATGAACCGCTGCTAATTTACAGACGATCTGAAGGAAGTAAGTCAGGAAACAAAATTAAAGCGGCAAAAATGAATTGGAATGCTTATAGAGAAGTTGGTTTGTCCCCAGCAAAAGCAGTCTACTATATGTGCTGGTATATCATGCGAGGATTAAAGAAATATTCTAATTTGAAATAATAAAGGAGCTTGCAGAATGGTTATAGGCTATACAACAGGAGTCTACGATATGTTTCACATTGGGCACCTGAATATAATTCAGAGAGCCAAAGAGCAGTGTGATTATTTGATCGTAGGTGTAACAACTGATGAATTATGTATGAAGCGTAAAAACAAACTTCCTGTTATACCAGAAGAAGACCGTATAGCTATAGTCAAGGCCATTCGTTATGTCGATCAGGTTGTTCCCCAGGCTGACATGGATAAGCTGAAAGCTGTGAAGGAGCATCACGTTAATAAGGTATTTGTCGGATCTGACTGGAAAGGCACTCCATCTTGGAATCAATACGAAAAAGATTTTGCTGAGGTTGGTTGTGAGGTTGTCTATCTTGATCATACCGATGGTATCAGTTCGACGATTTTGAGAGAGAGGCTGAACAGTGAGCAACACTTATAAATATGTTCGAAATGAACTTGAAGATACATATGGTATTTTGAAACTCCAGGACAAGATTCTGGAGATCATGGTGTATATTGATGAGTTTTGCAGGGAACATGATATCACTTATTTCTTGATGGGTGGTTCTGCACTCGGTGCTATGCGCCATGGCGGCTTTATCCCTTGGGATGATGATCTTGATATTTTCATGCCTTATGAGGATTATGAAAGGTTTGCCAAGCTTTGCGAGACCAATCTTGATAAAGAGCGGTTTTATTATCAGCGTGAAGATACAGCCGAACTTCCTTACTTTTTTTCAAAGATCCGAATGAACGGAACGACTTGTATTGATGAGACACAAATGCATCGGAAAGATATTCACCAAGGCATCTTTGTCGACATTATGTGCTTGAATCATGCCGCACCAGAAGGGTGGAAAAGAAAACTTCAGTTTTCTGAAGCCGCTTTGCTGCGTGCAAGTGCCTTATCAAAGCTCGATAACTACAAGGCGGCGAACGGAAAAAAGAAAGCTGTTATAGATTTCTCGCGCTGGTTTGTGAGGGGTCCTGTTAAGAAAGCATTAATCAGAGGCGTCAGAAAGTATAATAATCGTCCTTCCGATTATGTTGCACACGTATTTGGCAGGGCGAAGTTTAAGAATGCTTATTATCCTGCAGAACTGTTCAGGGAGAAAAGATTTGTCCCCTTTGAGAAGGTTCAGCTTGCTGTACCAAATGGTGTGGAGCAGTATCTGACTCTTCGCTATGGCAAGGATTACATGCAGATGCCCAGCGAGGAGACGAAGGCCATATATCAGACGCACGCTATGATCTGGGACACAGAGAAGGATTATACGGAGTACGTAAAATAGGAAGAGGTAAAACTCTATGGGACTATCAAGCTATACAAATGGAGTGAAACGTCTCACAAAGACGTTGACTCCAATAGCAGAACACTATGGTAAGCCGAAGTTTGTCTTCTGGTTTGATGCACTGTGGGCAAATATTAGATATGGTGTTACCCCAAACCAGTATGTAGGCTTCAGAATTTATGAGAAAAGCGGAAGAGAGCGTGCTGAATTTTATACGCATCGGCAGCATAAGCGTTTTGAAGCGGCTTTGAATGATCCGAAGTATTATAACACGTTCTGGGACAAAGAAAAGTTCAATGCAGCGTTTCCGGACTTCATCCGCCGCAATTGGATATATTGTGCTGATGCTACAGAAGAGCAGGTTAAGGATTTCCTGAAATCACACGAGAAAGTCATGGTTAAGCCGACATCGGCATCAAGCGGTAAAGGCATCCATGTGTATAAGGGAGAATCAATTACTGAACTCATAAGCCAAAAGGCTCTTCTGGAAGAATTCGTGGTTCAGCACCATAAGATGTCAGATTTAAATCCTTCCAGTGTTAACACGATCCGTGTTTATACGATTCTCGATAAGAGCAATACCCCTCATATCCTTTCGGCTTCTATCCGGGTAGGGGGAGGGGTGAACAGCGAGGTAGACAATTTCCACTCAGGAGGAGTCGGATATCCGCTTGATGTCGAACACGGTGTCGTAATGGCAGCGGGGCGAGCGATTACCGGCGAGAAATGCTTGTACCATCCTGGAACCGGAGCAAAGATGATAGGCTTTGAGGTTCCGAATTGGAAAGGACTTGTCGATTACATCAATCGCGCGACTCAGGTTTTCCCGACGGCCAGAATGATTGCCTGGGATGTAGCTGTGCTTGAAGATGGGTTCGAGATGATCGAGGGTAACTATAATGGCGACCCTGGCTTTATGCAGACGCCAAGTAACACCGGTAAGAAGAGAGAAATACTGAAGTACATGTGAGGATAACCACGGAATACCACATGTTGCAAGAAGTGTTTTTCGAATTGGAAGAGCAAACGTGAGTGTAGATAATTTCTCAAGCGGTGGAATGGCAGCGAATGTTGATATCGAAACAGGAATTATCTTTACCACTGCGCAGGACAAATTGGGGAAGCAGTACATTACGCACCCGGATACAGGGAAACAAATCATCGGATTCAATATTCCGGAATGGGAAAGCTATAAAGATTTTGCTGTTGAGCTGGCTTCGCGTTTTCCGACAATGCGCTATGTTGGATGGGATATTGTTAAACTGACCGATGGACGTATGTGCGTCATAGAAGGAAACAAGGATGCCGGGATGAATTTGATGGAGAGCAATATCATGTATGGGTTAAAACCCGTATATCAAAGAATACTGGAGCAATAAGGAAGTTGTAGATCCAAATTGTAGGTGAGATTGAGGATTATGGATGCAATTAGAGTATTAATGCTTGTACCAAACTTACGGGTTTCTAATGGAGTTGCAAGCTTTGCAATGAATTATTATAGACATCTGGATCCGAAGAAGATTAAGATGGATTTTGTAACTTACAAAAAAATTGATAGTCCATACATTGATGAGCTCACACAGAATGGATCAAAAGTATACTATCTTCCTCCTATAAAAAATATTGGTAAACATATACGAATGTGTGCTGAGATTCTGAAGGAGGGCAATTACGATATAATACATGATAATAGTCTCATGGTGACGTATCCTCTAATGTTGCTTGCAAAAAAGCGCGTAAAGATTCGGATTCTTCATTCGCATAGTACGAAGCTCGGAGAAAACGATAAGCGAGAATCTCGAAATCGCCTGTTTATTCCATTACTTCTTAAGACAGCAAATAGGTTTACTGCATGTTCATCTATTGCAGCAGAAGCACTATTCAATGGAAAAACGTATGACATTATCCCAAATGTAATTGATGCTAAGAAATATGTTTTTTCACAGGAGACGCGATTTTCCATCAGACAAAAAATGAACTGCGAATCAAAAACGGTTATTGGAACGGTTGGAAGAGTTACTGATGCAAAAAACCCATTTTTTGCCGTAGATGTTATTGAGAAGATGGTTGAAACAAATCCAGCTATCGAATATTGGTGGATTGGAAGCGGTGCATTAGATGGACAGTTGAAAGATTATGTTGAAAGTAAGGGTCTGAAGGAATTCGTGAAATTATGGGGTAGCAGAGAGGATGTGCCAATGATATACCAAGCCATGGATGTATTCTTTCTGCCTAGTAAATTTGAAGGGTTCGGTTTAGCATGTGTTGAAGCCCAAGCGTCCGGTCTAAACTGTGTTGTTTCAGATGTTCTCCCAAGAGAAGTGAATGTTAGTGGCCTAGTTAAGTTCGTTTCCAGCGATGCAACGATGGGGCAATGGGTATCTACTCTCTCTGATGCAATATCGCAGAAAACTAATAGGGCAGATGCAGTGTATAAAGTTCAAAATAGTATTTGTGCAGATGATGGAGCGGGAGAACTTCTAACAAAGCTATATTTGAACTACTGCGGGATAGTGGGATAAACAAATGACAATATATATTATTTTGCTTTTCTTTCTTTTGATTCTGGGACTTGGTTTACATCCAACAGTCAGTATCAGAAGGCGAAAAGAGTTTATATGGATAGCTTTCATAGCTATGCTGATAGTGTCGGGTTTTAGAGATGTTAGTGTAGGCACTGACACAAAAACTTATGTATCTCTTTTTAATAATATCGGGTATTACAATGTTGTCGCATCAAGATATGAAATAGGATTTTTATATTATTTAAAGCTTTTACATATAATATCGCAGAATCCTGGGTTTCTAATATTTGTAACAAGTACAATCTGCATTGGTGCCACATGCATTTTTATATACCGTCATTCGGAAGACCCGATGCTTAGTGTTTTACTATACGTTGTTCTTAAAGGCTTTTTTTTCCAAATGACAGGAATGCGACAGGCTATAGCGACTTCACTTGTTATGCTTGCTTTCTCGGCAATTATCTATAATAGAAGTCCAAAGAGTATTATAAAGGCGATATTCCTCATTTTGATTGCTGCAACTTTCCATAACATGGCTGTTGCCGCATTTATACCTTTAATATTGTGGTTATATTCATCCAAGGAGAAAAGCGTTGAAATCAATGCTGCTAAAACGTTAGGTACCACCGTAATACTTTCTGGCATAGTTTTCATTTTCTATCCTCTGATTATGCGTATTGTAGGTATGATTGCCCCCCAGTACACACACTACTTTTCAGGTATATGGTCGGATTCAAATTATGTTGCGTCCCTCTTTAAAATGCTAATTCAGCTGATATTCCTAACAGTTGGGTTGATCTTCATAAAAAATCAAAATCATACAGTAGAAATGAAGCTGTCTGTGATGATGGTTTCTATATCTGTAATTATTGGTGTGCTCTCAATGAGGATGGAAATTTGGGGTCGCTTAACTGGCATGTTTTCCATCTATACTTCAGTCTTGTGGGCACCTGCATTTACAGAGGGCATTCCCGATTTCCACAATCGGCGTATCTTGAAGACTTCAATTTTTCTGTTTTCGTTTGCTTATATGCTTGTAACATTTATTTTCAGACCTGAATGGGATGGAGTAGTACCATATCTGTTTAGGTGATAGACTACGTTTTGATACGGTTGTGGTTGTAATGAATAAGAAGTTTAAGATTCTATTCAAAGACACTCTTATTTTTGCGTTAGGAAGCCTGGGATCGAAAGTAATACTGTTCTTTCTGGTTCCGCTATACACTAATTTCCTGACCACGGAAGAGTACGGTATCGCTGATTTGGTCTTTACAACCTCTCAGTTGATAATTCCAATTGTTTCGATTGTAATATATGAAGCGGTCATAAGATTTGGACTAACCAAAGACCAAAATCCCGCTGAAGTTCTTAAAGTGGGGCTAACAATTGGTGCGCTTGGGACGTTGTTTACAGTTGCGACTACTCCCTTATTTGGCTTTTACTCCCCTATTTCTCCGTGGAAATGGTATTTGTGCGTATACGTTGTTCTTAACTTCACTTCTAATATCCTGATGAGTTATTTGAAAGTGAAAGATAGGAATAAACGCTATGCCATAATCAGTGTGACCAGAACATTGATCATGGCGCTATTAAATATACTGCTTCTTGCAGTCTTAAAGGCGGGAGTAAGAGGATATCTAATTGCTAATATTTGTGCCTCTGCAATATGTGTAGTTTTAGCTGCAACCGCGGGAAATGCGATAAAGGACTTCACTTCGGCTTCGTTTAAGCGTACCCTCTGTGGAGAGATGATTCGATATGCCGTCCCTTTAATTCTAAACGATTTATCTTGGTGGGTGATACATTCTTCCGATAAGTTCATGATCGAAGCTATGGTCAGTGCCTCCGCATTAGGACTATATACGGTGGCCACGAAAATTCCATCGCTCATTAATGTTATGATTAGTATTTTTGGGCAGGCATGGGGGATATCATCGATCAGAGAAATAGAATCTTCCAACGATACTAGGTTTTATTCTACTGTCTTAAAAGGATATATGTTCATTACCTTTGGTGCATGTGTTTTATTGGTGTCAATTATCAAACCATTTATGACAATATATGTGGGTAAGAATTTTCAAACTGCTTGGACTTTTGTGCCAATTCTTCTGGTAAGCGCTGTCTTCTCATCCATTTCATCGTATTATGGTCAGTTATATGGCGCGTTAAAAAAATCAGTGAATAGTATGGTCACGACCTTGAGTGCCGCAATTATAAATATTATTGTCAATTATATCTTCATTCAGAAATTGGGTGTCTGGGGAGCGGTAATTGGCACAGTATCAGCATATATATGCCTTGTAATTATGCGGATGTTTGATGTTAAAAGATATATCAGTATTGATATCGATTACATGCGGTTAATCATAAACTGCGCGATTATCATTGTCCAGGGGATATTGATTTCGCAGAATTTTCATATTGTTATCGTGTCCATTCTAAGTATTACATTATTTGCCGCAGTAAATTATCCGACTGCACGCGAGTATGTTGGAAGTATTAAGAAAAAGAACTGATTACCATATGAAAGATAAGGATAGAATTGCATGGCAACTATTAAGAGACTGTTAAAGAAAACGTTTGGTCAGTATAATGCGAGCATAATCGCTAAGACCGCATGTATCATTCCAAACTGTTTCTGTGCGCTGTTTCCGATGAGAGATGAAATTTTGCTTGAAAGTAATCCCGACTTCTCATGCAATACATATGAGTTATATCGCTTTTTCCTAAAAGCAAACCTGAATAAGAAGTATAAGCTCGTGTGGCGTGTGAGAAAGCCAGAGCTTTATTCTGATAATTCTCCAGAGAATGTTTATTACATTAGCAAATACCCGGTAGGAGTTATCAATCGCATAAAGCATTACATCCGATGCAATCGAGCAAAAGTATCAATATCCTGTAATACGAATCTCCCAAAGTATAAGGTTGCGAAGAAACAGATTAACATTTATTTAGACCATGGTTCACAATTGAAAAGTATGCGGTCTAAGGACGGCCAGAAAGCTCCATTGAATTGTGATTACCTGATTTCACAATCGAGTTTTTTCGTTCCCTACCATTTACAGGAATATTCAATAAGAGAAGACCAGATTGTCTGTACCGGTCTTCCACGTGATGATCAGTTCTATAGGCATCACGAATCACTTTGTACGTTAGTTCCGAAAGCTGCTCAATATTCTAAGATTATAATATGGACACCAACATTCAGAGCACATAAAAATGGGTATCGTGTTGATTGTAATACTGATTACCCATATGGGTTGCCATTTTTGCTCACGGAAGATGATGTGAGAAGGCTCTCGGAGTATTTGAACGCAGAAAACGTTTTACTGATTATCAAACCACATCCAGTTCAAGATGTTAGCAGGTTACTGTCTCTTGGAACAAATAACATTTTTGTAATTTCCAGTGAAATGCTATCTGAGGCCAATGTGCAGATTAATGAACTGTTGGCACAAACTGATGCTATGATAACGGATTATTCGAGCATATACTACGATTATCTCTTCACGGGCAATCCTATTGCACTAACCTTGGATGATTTTTCTCAATATCAGAACGAAAAAGGATTTGTCTTTGAAAATCCTTTAGAAGTTCTAAAGGGAGATCTGGTTTATTCGTTAGAGGATTTGCTCTCTTTTGTTAACAATGTAGCAAGTGGAATTGACCCAACAAAACAGGAACGTCTTAAACTTCAGCAAACTATCAATGATTATGATGATGGGAAGGCTTCTGAAAGGGTTTATAACTTCATACTAGGAAAGATACAGAATTGACAACGTAGATGCTTACAGTTCTTTGGGGAACTTGTTTTCCCTTAGAATTTTACTACCGTGTTCATGAAATCAAATGGAGGATCGGTTCATGAATTTACAAGAATCTAATATTTTACGAACATTGATATACGAGCCATTTATTAGTCAACGTATTCTATCAGAGGTTTCAGGACATAGCCTCGGAGTGGTAAACCGCTCGCTGAAGGAATTGATCAAAAACGGTTATCTGGATGAGGCTGTACAGTTGACTGCCAAGGCATGGGAGGAGATAAGTACGAATGCACCTAAAAATGCAATCATCCTCGCTGCTGGATTTGGTATGCGGATGGTTCCCATCAATCTATCTACTCCAAAGGCTCTTCTAGAGGTTAACGGGGAGCCGTTAATAGAACGCCTTATTAAGCAGCTTCATGAAATCGGTGTGAAAGACATCACCATCGTGGTCGGATTTATGAAGGAGAGTTTTGATTACCTGATAGATGACTATGGCGTGGATTTGGTTGTGAATCCGGAGTATGCTTCGAAGAACAACCTATCATCTCTCGCGCTTGTAACAGATCGAATCTCCAACACATATATCGTTCCTTCGGATATTTGGTGCGACAGGAATCCCTTCAACAGCCATGAAATGTACTCCTGGTACATGGTCTCTGATATCGTAGATAATGACTCGGACGTCCGTGTCAACCGGAAGATGGAGCTCGTGAAGGTGGGGGAACACGCTGGTGGCAACGCTATGGTTGGAATCACTTATCTTCTGGAAGAGAATGCGAAGGGTATCCGGGAGAAAATAGGAAAACTGAATTCCTCTGGAAAGCATGATGAGGACTTCTGGGAGATTGCTCTGTATAAGGGTGACAAAATGGTTATTCCCGCGAGAGTTGTCCACGCTTCCAATGTGGTCGAGATAAATACCTACGAGCAGCTGAGAGAACTTGATGGAGAATCCAACCATTTGAAATCCGATGCACTGGATGTGATAGCCAAGATATTCAGCGTCAAACCAGAGGATATTGTTGATATCACAGTTCTGAAGAAGGGCATGACAAATCGATCATTCTTGTTTTCGGTTCATGACAATAAGTACATCATGCGGATTCCGGGTGAGGGCACTGATCAGCTGATCAACCGCGCGCAGGAGGCAGAGGTGTTCAAGACCATATCTGGCCTTGGCCTTTGCGATGATCCTGTATATATTAACCCTGCCAATGGCTATAAAATCACAAAATTCCTTGAAGGCATAAGGGTATGTGATAGTGAAGATATCGGAGATTTAAAACGGTGCATGGAGAAACTGCGTCAATTCCATGATATGAGACTCTCAGTTCCACACACCTTCGATATCTTCGGACAGATTGAATTCTATGAGACGCTCTGGGAAGGTCAGCCTTCGATGTATAAGGATTATGCCACTACCAAGGCCAACGTATTTAGTTTAAAACCATTCATCGATGGCTTGGATAAAGATTGGTGTCTCACACATATTGATTCCGTTCCGGATAACTTCCTGTTTTATCAGACCGAGGAAGGAGAGTCGCTCCAACTCACAGACTGGGAGTACTCCGGGATGCAAGACCCCCATGTGGACATTGCCATGTTCTGTATCTACAGCCTCTACAAAAAGAAACAGGTGGACCGGCTGATTGATATCTACTTCGAGAACAATTGCGATAAAACCACCAGAGCAAAGATCTATGCATACATCTCTATGTGTGGCCTTCTCTGGTCAAACTGGTGCGAGTTTAAACGGAACCTCGGCGTGGAGTTTGGTGAGTACTCCCTTCGCCAGTATCGATTTGCTAAGGATTATTACCGTTATGCAATGAAGGAGCGAGGCCCCGATCAGGAGGAATGAGGAGTGAGAGAAGAAACCCATATCGTAAAACGAGCCATCATTATGGCAGCGGGAATCGGAAAGAGGATGCAGCCTCTGACCTTTGAGACACCAAAGCCTCTTGTCAAGGTGAATGGCGTGAGAATGATTGATACCGTTGTCAATGGGTTGCGGACAAACGGAATCAGTGAGATTTACGTGGTTGTTGGCCATCTGAAAGAGCAGTTCATTGAATGGGGCAAGGAAAAAGGAGTTCAGATTATAGAAAACCCCTACTATGACACTTGTAACAATATCTCTTCACTTTATGTTGCTCGTTGGCATCTGGGAGACTGCGTTATCCTGGATGGTGACCAAATCATATACAACCCGGCCATCCTCGATCCACACTTCAATCTTTCCGGCTATAACGCCGTTTGGTGCGAGGGTGAAACCAACGAATGGCTGATGGATGTAGAAAATGGAGTGGTAAAGAGTTGCTCCAGAACTGGAGGTTCACGCGGATGGCAGCTTTATTCCATTTCCAGATGGACAGCCAAAGACGGAGAAAGGCTGAGGAGACACTTGGAATACGAATTTGATCGCGGCAATCGGCAAATCTACTGGGACGATGTTGCGATGTTCTGTCATTTTGAGGAATACAAGCTTGGCATTAGGGAGATGCAGGAGAGTGACATCATCGAAATCGATGGACTGGATGAACTTGTAGCAATCGATCACAGCTATCGGAAATACCTGCAAAAGCAGGAGGAGGCGTAATCCAATGAGCGAAAAGCATTTGAAAACAGCAGACAAGAGCAGAATTGACTGGATGATCACATTGGTGCCGTTCATTCTCATTATGGGACTGGCAGTCTATTTGTTCATCTTCCCCGAACAAGCGAATGGCGTCATCAGTCAAGTTCGTTTCTTCTTCGGCGATACGCTTGGCAGCTACTATATTATCATCGGTATAGGCATACTGATCGTATCTCTTTTCCTTTCCTTCTCTAAGTACGGGAATATCGTTCTTGGAGAGCAGAATGAGAAACCACAGTATAATTTCTTTACATGGGGTTCCATGATGTTCACCTGTGGCCTTGCTGCCGACATCCTGTTCTACAGCTTCGCAGAATGGACAATGTATGCGACAAACCCCCACATCGAAGAAATGGGATCAATTATGGAGTGGGCTGGTGTGTTCCCGCTTTTCCATTGGAGTTTTATTCCCTGGGCGTTCTATCTTGTACTTGCTGTAGCCTTTGGCTTTATGCTTCATTGCCGCAAAAGAGACAAGCAGCGCTATTCTGAAGCCTGCCTGCCGGTTATCGGTGAGAAACATGCACACGGACTTCTTGGGCGTGTAATCGATTTGTTTGCTCTGTTTGCGTTGTTAGCAGGGACCGCCACAACATTCTCTGTAGCCACTCCTCTGATGGCTGAGATTATCGTAACTTTGTTTGGAATAAGCAT
>AUXO011569369.1_pt1 | contig 12447 bp, 10 predicted proteins | sample 768731 | NCBI WGS metagenome assembly AUXO01 (sample SAMN02715735, study PRJNA202380) | gut metagenome | biome: sheep rumen | host: Ovis aries | place: New Zealand: Palmerston North | reverse complement strand
GTAACAACTCCTCCCACTCCAATGTAGTAACCAAGTTTTACATATTCCTTTGCCAATTGTGGACTATAACTATAGCAATGAATAATAGCTCCCGGAATTCTTCCTGCATATTCCTTCATTACATTAAATGTTTCCTCTGCTGCATCTCTACTGTGAATTATAACAGGCATCTGGGTTTCCACTGCCAAATCCATCTGCCTTCTATACCACTTCATCTGAGTTTCTTTGTCAGGTTCCAAATAATGATATTCCAAACCGATTTCTCCAATAGCTACCACTTTTTCATCTTTGGTATATTTCTTTATCTCCTCCATGGAATCCTCGGTAAGTTCTGCTACTTCATTGGGATGAACCCCTACTGCTGCATAAATGTAATCATATTTTCTGGCCAATTCCAAGGAAGTTCTTGTAGACTCCATAGAAGCCCCTACATTTACAATTTTATTTACTCCACCTTCAAAAAGCTGTGGAATAAGCTCATATCTATCTTCATCAAAAGCCTCATCATCATAATGGGCGTGGGTTTCAAAAATCATTTTTATTTCCTCGCAATTTAAATCTGCACCGATTATAACACACATTGCATAATAAAAGCGAGTAGGCTAACCTACCCGCTTATTAATATACTTAAAAATGTTATGAAATCTCTGAACCTGCAATAATATCCTTATCTACTGTAAGTACTGAAAGATTATCCTTATCATCACCTGCTGCAAGAATCATACCCTGGGATTCAATTCCACAAAGCTTAGCCGGCTTAAGATTAGTAACAACAACTACCTTTTTACCAACCATTTCCTCAGGCTTATAGTAATTAGCAATTCCTGATACTATCTGTCTTACTTCATCACCAATTCTAATCTGTGAGCAAAGAAGTTTTTTAGATTTTTTAACCTTTTCACAGGCAATAACTTCTCCAACTCTTAACTGAACCTTATCCACATCATCAATGGTAATCTCTGGTTTTGCTTCAACCTGTGGATACTCAGGTGCACCACTTTCAGCAATCTGAGCCGCTCTGATTTCCTCAACTTTCTCAAGGATTGCATCACTGTCAAGACGGGCAAATAACATCTCAGGTTTCTCAAGTTTGTTGTTATCCGGATATAGTCCGAATGTATCCATATCCTCATAACTTCTAAGTTCTGTATTTAACTGCTTAACAATCTTATCTGCTGTCTCTGGCATAAATGACTGCAACAGAGAAGCTCCAATTGTAATTGTTTCAATAAGGTTATAGAGAACACTGGCAAGTCTGTCCTTCTTGTCCTCATCCTTTCCAAGAATCCAAGGAGTTGTTTCATCAATATATTTATTACATCTCTTAAAGAGATTGAAAACAGAAGTAAGAGCATCTGCCACTCTGAGATTGTCCATTTTCTCAGATACTTCTTTTACAGTATTTAATGCCATGTTCTTAAGTTCTTCATCCCATGGATCAGGGTTGTTATTGGTATTAACCACAAGTCCGTCAAAATACTTGTTAGACATTGAAACTGTACGGTTCACAAGGTTACCCAACACATTTGCCAAGTCTGAGTTGTATCTTTCAATCATAATATCCCATCCAACTACACCATCGCTTTCAAATGGCATCTCATGAATGAAGAAATATCTTACCGCATCTACTCCAAATAAATCCACCGCATCATCGGCATAGATAACATTTCCCTTAGACTTACTCATCTTTCCGTCTGACTGAAGAAGCCATGGATGTCCGAATACCTGCTTAGGAAGTGGTATATCCAACGCCATAAGCATAATTGGCCAATAAATAGTGTGGAATCTTAAAATATCTTTTCCAATAAGATGTAAATCTGCCGGCCAATACTTATCCCACATTACATCATTGTTACCGTCTACATCATATCCAAGACCAGTGATATAGTTTGAAAGGGCATCAAGCCATACATAAACTACATGCTTATCATCAAAGGTTACTGGAATTCCCCATTTAAAAGTTGATCTGGATACACACAAATCCTGAAGACCTTTATTTATAAAGTTGTTTAACATCTCATTCTTACGAGCCTCTGGCTGTATGAACTTTGGATGCTCATTTATATAATTCTTTAATTGCTCCTGATATTTAGAAAGCTTAAGGAAATATGCTTCCTCTTTTGCTGGCTGCACTTCTCTTCCACAGTCAGGACATTTTCCATCCACCAACTGAGATGGTGTAAAGAAAGACTCGCAAGGTGTGCAATACATTCCCTCATAAGTTCCTTTATAAATGTCGCCTTTGTCATAAAGCTTCTTAAATATTTTCTGAACCTGTTTTTCATGGTCCTCATCTGTAGTTCTGATAAATCTATCATAAGAAGTATTCATAAGATCCCAAAGTCTCTTAATCTCTGCTGAAACCTGGTCTACGTATTCCTTAGGTGAGATTCCTAATTCTTCAGCCTTTCCTTCAATCTTCATTCCATGCTCATCTGTACCTGTCTGGAATCTAACGTCGTATCCCTGAAATCTTTTGTATCTTGCTATGGCATCTGCTAAAACAATCTCATATGTGTTACCAATATGAGGCTTACCTGATGCATAAGCAATAGCTGTTGTAATATAGTATGGTTTATTCTTGTTACTATTCATTCTATATCATCCTCCTGCTTCTTATGTATTATAGGTATTTCCTTATTCTATTTGAAGTTAACATTACTATAATACAATCATTTCTAACAATTTGCAATTATATAAACCATGGTCTATAATTTTAGTAATACCGAGTATATAAATCAAATAGGGAGAAAATCTATAAAAATGTGGAGGATGCAAACCTATGAAGAACTTAAATTTTAAAAAACTTACTGCAGCAATGCTAGTATGCACCATCTCATTGACCTCGGTTTCATGTAGCTTTTCAAAGAAAGATGATTCCAAGGAAACTTCAGAAAAAGTTACTTTGACAAAAAAGGACAATGAAAAAGAAACAACTACAGCAGGGGAAGAGACAACTAGGAAAAAGGAAAAAGACAAGGATACGGATTCTGCAAAAAAACAGCAGAAAGAATTTGATACATTTGTAAATGACTATTTCGTTGATACCATTTCCGAAAATAACCTGACCGCAAGAATGTTTGTAAAAAATCCTGCCGATTATGGTCTTAATGAGTTACCTTACGAAATTCTTCAGGACTCTAAGGATGACTACAATAAAAAGATTCAAGAAGACTATGACTTTTTAACTAAGGAACTTAAAAAATATGACTATGATGTTTTGACTAAGGACCAGCAGATTTTATATGACATAATGGAAGAGGATACTACATTTACCAAGGAATATCTTGATATAGAAGATGCTTACTATATGGATGGTTCCTTCTCTCCTATGACCAGCGACATAACTTCCCTGCCAACTTTTTTTGCGCAGATGGAACTCTATGATAAAACCTGTGTAGAGGATTATATTAAAAATATTGATGTCATCGACGAATACTTTGATTCGCTTCTTGTTTACGCCAATGAAAGATCCCAGGCCGGATATTGGATTACAGATTCGCAGACAAAAGAACTACTAGACCAGATGGATACATTTACCCAAAATGTAGATGACAATATTTTAATAACATCCTTTGATGAAAAAATTGATAAGTTATCTTTCCTTTCAGACAATGAAAAATCTGAGTATAAAGAAAAGAATTCATCCATCGTAAAAGATTCTATACTTCCGGCATATACAGAACTCGCCACAGGTCTTAAAGAACTTGAGGGAACCTGCAAAAAAACCGGTGCTTTATCAGAGTACGACCAGGGAAAAGAGTATTACGAATACTTAATTCATCAAAATGTTGGAACCACCGAGTCTGTAGAGGATATTCAGGATAGACTCGAGTCGTTATTGGGTTCTTCCCAGATTAAGATAACAGAACTTTACTTATCAGATGAAGATATCATAGATGAATATATGGATTTTGAAGATGTTGACATTGAGGATCCTAAGAGTATTCTTGAAACTCTAAAGGAAAACTTAGATGATTTCCCTGAAGGTTACTCAGAAGAATATACTATAAATTATGTTCCAAAATCATTGGAGGAATCCCTTTCTCCTGCCTTCTATTATCTATCTCCTATAGGAGCAGAAGATCAGAACAACATCTTTATAAATAACAGCTCTGACTTTAGCGACGGATCGTTGGTTTCCACCTTGGCTCATGAGGGTTATCCTGGACATTTACTTCAGACAAGTTATTTTTCAAAAAACTCAAAGTATCCTCTTAGAAGGCTTTATTCCTTTGACGGATATATTGAAGGATGGGGACTTTATTCTGAAAATTATAGTCACGAAATGTTAGGTCAGAATGAAAAGGTTATTGCATTTGCCAAGGCAAATACTGAAGCAATTTACTCTGTGTACTGTCTCGCTGATATTAAGCTTAACTACAACGGCGAAGACATTGATGATGTAAAGGATTTCATATCTAAATATTTAGGATTGGAGGGTGAGGATTGCCAATGGACTATTGATATGCTTATTGCTAATCCAGGTATTTACCTTCCATATCTACTAGGCTATATTGAATATAATGATTTAAAGGAAGAGGCAAAGGATACATTGGATGACAACTTTGATATTGTGGCCTTCCACAAATTCATCTTAGACCTTGGTCCTTGCCAGTTAGAGATTCTTAATGACAGATTCAATCAATGGTTAGAAGAACAAAATTAAATTTGGAGTGTGAACTATGAATAATATAGTATTGGGTGAAGATTTTTTCTCAGGAGTTGCCAGCGAAAATGGTGAACTCATACAACAAAAAAACAAATTTGAAGATATCATGGTTTGGTATCGATGTGCCATCCGGGAGGTTCGCACAAAACTTGAAGTTTTAAATGACGAGTATCAAAATAACCACGACCGTAATCCAATTGACAACATAAAGGCTAGAATTAAGACGCCTATGAGCATCTATGAAAAGCTTATCCGTAGGAATTTCCCGGTGACCTTAGACAGCATTTTATTTAAAATGCATGACGTTGCAGGTATCCGTGTAATCTGTCCTTTCTTAGATGACATTTACACCGTTGCTGATGCTCTTATTGCTCAAGATGACATACATCTTATACAGTTAAAGGATTACATTAAAGAACCAAAGCCAAATGGATACCGAAGCCTCCACTTGGTTGTAGAAGTTCCTATCTTTCTATCTACCGGCAAAAAACTTATGAAGGTAGAAGTTCAGATAAGAACCATTGCCATGAATTTCTGGGCAAGCTTGGAACACCAGATTCACTACAAAAAAGATCAAGAGGATGTTGAAGATGTGGTTGCACAACTTACAGAATGTGCCAATATCATTTCCCAGACAGATGCTAAAATGCAGGAAATCCGCCTGCAACTTGAAGCAGAAGGCAAACTTAGAATGGACTAGTACTAAAACAGCAGCTAGATAATCTAGCTGCTGTTCTTTGTAAATCTTTATTATTCCCTTCGTTTACATTACATTTTCAATAATCCAATCGTGCATATCCTGGTAGACTTTTTCTTCACATGTGTCATTTATAATCTCGTGTCTGCAACCCTCATACAATACCATACTACAATTATCAATTCCATAACTTTGGAATTCCTCTAGAAGTTCTTTAACTCCTTCTCCAAAGTTACCCAATGGATCCTCACTTCCATTCATTATATATATTTTTGCATCTTTAGGCATTCTTTTAAGATTATTCTTATCTTCAATAAATACCAGTGTTTCCGCAAGTGCCTCATATCCATTAAGGGTATATGGGAATCCACACTTTGGATCTTCATCATATTCCTTTACCCTATCCTCCATGCTACTTATCCATGAATTAGGGCTTGAAGGATTCTTAATTCCTCTATTGAAACTTTTATACATTACCTTTCCGATTCCCACAGGTATATGTCTGTCTCCTCTTGTTTTTATAAGGGAATGCACCATACCATAAATGGCCATTGCTCTATTATAAGGAATTCTTCCTGATCCTGTTAAAATAAGTCCATCTAACTCTTTACCAAATTCCATAAGATATCTTCTTGCCATAAATGAACCCATGCTGTGTCCATACAAAACATATGGAATGCCCGGATAGTGTTTCTTTACAACCTTCGTTATATAATGAAGATCTCTAACTACATATGCACTTGATGTTGTGGCATTTTTCATAGCTCCCTTTAAACCCTTTATCGGGATTGAAAAATATCCTAAATCGTCTTCTGATTCCACCGATTGTCCATTACCCATCATGTCATTTCCTACTACCAAAAATCCTTTAGAAGCCATATATCTGGCGAATCTATCATATCTTTCAATGTATTCTGACATTCCATGGGCAATCTGAATTACTCCAGTTGGATCTCCATTTGGTTTCCATACCTTTACATGAATTGGTGTATATCCATTTCTTGATGTCGTGGTATAATCTGTTACTCTAATGTCCTCAATAAAATCTGCCATTACTACCTCCTACACATTACTCTTAACCCTGCTTACTGCATTTTTCCAACCTTCTATAAGTTCTTCTCTTTTATTTTTATCTATAGTTGCTGTAAATACTTTATCCTTTTGCCAGTTCTTCTTAATCTCTTCCAAATCCTTGTAATATCCTGTAGCCAGTCCTGCTAAATATGCTGCACCCAGAGCTGTGGTTTCAATAACTTTCGGTCTGATTATCTCTGCTCCCATAATATCTGCCTGAAATTGTAAAAGAAAATCATTGGAGCTGGCACCGCCATCCACTCTAAGGGAAGTTATATCAACTTCTGAGTCTTCCTCCATAGCCGTTAACACATCCTGTGTCTGATATGCCAAAGACTCCAAGGTTGCTCTTACTATATGTGCTTTATTAGAACCTCTAGATAAACCAAGAATAGCACCTCTTGCATATGCATCCCAATATGGTGCTCCAAGACCTGTAAATGCAGGAACCACATACACGCCATTACTATCCTCTACGGATTTTGCAATTTCTTCAGTTTGAGCTGCATTTTCTATTATCAAAAGCTCATCACGAAGCCATTTTATAGCTGCTCCTGCTACAAATACGCTTCCCTCTAAGGCATATTTTACCTTATTATCTATTCCAATTGCAATAGTTGTAAGAAGCCCATTTTGGGAAGTAACCGCCTTATCTCCTGTATTCATAAGTAGAAAGCACCCTGTTCCATAGGTGTTCTTTCCCTGTCCCTTTTCAAAACAACACTGACCAAATAAAGCAGCCTGTTGATCTCCTGCCACACCTGCTATTCTAATCTTGCTACCTAACACCTTTTTATCCGTATAGCCATATATTTCTGAAGAATTTCTAACCTGTGGAAGAATACTTTCAGGAATGTTAAACAGCTCCAAAAGCTCCTTATCCCACTGTAAAGTGTGGATATTAAACAGCATTGTTCTCGCCGCATTGGTGTAATCTGTGGCAAATACTTCACCACCTGTAAGTTTATAAATAAGCCAACAATCCACAGTTCCAAACATCAATTGACCATTCTGTGCCTTCTCTCTGGCCCCTTCCACATTATCAAGAATCCATGCAATCTTTGTAGCTGAAAAATATGGATCTAAAATAAGTCCGGTCTTTTCCCTGATTTTATCCACAATCTCCGGCTTATCTGCCTTTAATTTATCCACATATTCAGCTGTTCTTCTACATTGCCACACAATAGCATTAAATATAGGCTCCCCAGTCTCTCTATCCCAGATAATTGTAGTCTCTCTTTGGTTAGTAATTCCAATGGAATTAATACTATCCGCGCTGATATTTTTCATAGCCATGGCTTCCACCATAACCGCTAGCTCTGAAGACCAGATTTCATTAGGATTCTGCTCAACCCATCCACTCTTAGGAAAATACTGCGTAAATTCCTTTTGTGCCAAGGATACAATATTGCCCTTTTTATCAAAAATAATACATCTGGAACTTGTTGTTCCCTGATCAATTGCCATTATATACATTATTCCAACCTCCATTTATCTCCATTAAAATCCTTCCTGTCAATCCACCATTGAAACATCAATCCCGTAAAGGTAAGAATTATAAAAACCCAGGTGGATTTGTATACAGAACCAATAAGTACCGCTCCAAATAACGCCGTTAGTACATATAAGCTATATTCAGTGAAAAAAATAGCTATTATAAATCCGACACACCAAAACACAATTGCCACCGGTAGATTTGGAAATACAAACCAACTAAATATTCCACATATTATTCCACTAAGCATATACACATTTAGTTTTTTAAACTGAAATACCAACACTGAAAAGATTGCCCCTATCATGGTAAATGCCATGGCCTTATCTGCAAAATTCCATCCACTTCCCGCATATTTACAAATGTCAATGGCAACACTCATGGACACCAGCATAGCCAAGGCAACCCTGTATATCTTAAATCCAAAGAAACAAAATATAAGACTTATAAACAATATACACACTGGAATAAATTCATTTAGATTGGATATTCTATTTTCAAGGTTCGTCAGACAAAAAAAGTCCCTCAAAAAATCAAATGCCATATCGTACATACCAATACCTCTTAAGTTTCACCTTTTCCTGAACACGCTACATATCCATAAATACACACCTTTTCCCCAATCTTCATATCCTCTCTGCATATAACAGAACTAATTACACCTTCCTGTCCTGCCACACACTCTCTGTGAATATCAATATTTCCGTAGGTAAAAATGTTTCCTAACACTACCGCACCTTCCTGCATAATAATATTTTTCTTAGCAAACACATTTCCGGTAACCACGCTATTTTTACCCAGAATAACTTCACCTTCAGAAGAAATATTTCCATAAATCTTTTCGCCAACTCCAATTGTTACACTTTTTCTATATATAAAATCCTGTGGCTGTACTTCTTCATCCAACCCCAATTCTTTCGGATTCTTATATTTACTATTGTCAGAATTAAAGGTCATAATTCTTCTACCGTACAGTCTTTTAAATCTGCAATTATAACCTAATTTCATATCCCCTTCCGTACTGGCACAAACCCCTAGATTACATCCATCCTCACATATCATCCCTAACCTGGCATCCACCCATCTTTCCACAATGGTACTGTAACCAAGAGATATTTTTCCATCTGAGTATGCCGCTCTGAACACAATGTCTCTACAATTAGACAAATCCAAATTTCCGGTGGTATAAATCTCTTTCTTAAATTGCTTTATGTTCTTAGGCACCACAAAATCCTCTTGTTTGATTACTAACTTCTCCACAACCTCAGGATAACTGTCATCCTCATGCTCACCTTCAATGTTTTCCTTTCTGGTAAGCTGTATGGTATTATCCATAAGTCTTGGAAGCTCCCTTTCAATCATCTCAGCAAATCTCTTGCCAAAATATCTGGGATCTTTTTTTTCATCTATCACAAGATTTATCTCGGATTCCCTGCTATTTCTATACCTGTCTGTCGCCACAACCCAGGGTATGCATATTAATATCATAATAATTACGGAAATACTTATAATATAAATCATACTTTAATCACTTTCCTAAAAAACTCTGCCACCACATCTCTAATTCCCATGGCTGTATACCAACTTGTAAAAATTATATAAAAAATTCCAAAGGACCACATTATGTTTTCACCTTTTACCCCATCTAAAATCTGCCCGGCAAATATCTGAATAAATGAATTACTCTTCGCAAATCCACAATAAAATCCATACACAATAAAAATCATTACAAAGGCAATCTCCCCTAATCTTCCGGTAAGAATCATGGAAAGAATCATTAAAAATCCAAAGAAACTAAGTATCGGCATTATATATTCAACTACCTGAAGAACATTACATATCTTATTCCTAAAATTTATTTTCCTTGAAAACAAAATACTTCCCAATAATTGAAAGAAACTTCCTCCAACTAAAAACGCCTCCTGTTTTATATTTTCTTCCCATTCCTTTGAATTCTCGTAAACACTTCCGTAGCTTTCACAATAATTGTCATATACCTGGGAATAACCTGCCGTTATAAGCTTATATTTTAGACAAATATCATTGTTAATATATTCTGTGGTAAAACCCCCAGCCTTTTTTAAAATATCCTTCCTATATCCGGTAATACCTTTTGCCATAACGCAATTAATCTCCAAATTAAAACTACCCTGCATAATACATTGATACAACCCGGACAAATAAATACTTAAAAATCTGGTTAAGACATTTCTATAACTGTTATTTGCAATAATCCTTGTATTAACAAAACCAACAGAAGGATTCTCAAAGGCATTGGCAATCCTTTCAAAAACATTACTTGCCGGTATAATCTTGCAATCCATAACCACAATAATATCGCCCTTTGCCATATTAACAGCAGCATTAGAAGCCTTAACTCCTTTTAAATCAGAACTTGTGCAATGAAGGGGTTTAATAAATTTATACTTGTCCCTATAATTATCCAGAATCTCTCCGGTACCATCTGTAGAACCATAATCAATGGGAATAATTTCCAAATCAATTTTATCACTATCAATTTCCAAAATACGTTCAATACATTGACTAACAAAAGCACTTTCATTTTTCATGGGAATAAGCACTGAAATCCTTCTTATTTTGGAAGAAACAATATCACCATAAAACTCTCTCTGCTTTCCTTTAACTCTGCTATAGTAAATACACATATTTAAAATTCCATACATAATAGAAAGTACTAAAAGGATGATCAGGTATGTCTTCATAATGATTAACACTTATAAACATCCTCCTTTCCAATTACGCTGTCTGCATAAGATCCAATAAAAGCCGAAAGCCATAATATATTAGGCAGAGTTCCTATGTATAAAAATAAAATACCCCCATAAAGAATGGAACATTTTTCTGTGATTCCCAAAATCATAACGAATTTAAAAACAGAAAAACAAATGGTTATGGAAAATATTCCTGCAAAATAAAGAATCCTCTTTGAAATAACTCCAGGCATTACATATAAAATCAAGCCACACATAATTAAGGTAAATATCCATATACCCATTTCCTGAAGCATCAGAATCTTTGATAAATATTCACTTGTCATAACTGAATAATCAACTGAAAAGAAAAAGAACACACATATAATGATGTGCAATGCCAAACATGAACATATAGATATTCTTATCGTGACATTTCTTAAATATTTTTTTATTATAAAAAATAACAAAATGGATAAAACAATGTTTATGCAAATATATGGAAAGCTAGGAAGATTTGTTGGAATAGAAATATATTTATATTTTATAAAAAATATTTTATCTTGAATAACATGTATATCTTTACGATTGATAATTGGCTTCAACAACAAGATTGCAATATTACATACAACGCCAGTAATCTCCTTCATAAAAATACACAAACACAGAACAAGAACAGCTCCGGCATATAACACACCCGACCTGTTTCCCTTTAAATATCTATAGGCTCTCGGATAACTAGAAAAATACCTCTCTCTCATAACACACCATCCAGATAATAATTTCAATTTTACGGTACAGCCTCATTATTACTTTAATTATTTTCTTTTAAGTGTTACGTATTTACTCCTAATTAACTTATACAAATCCAAACCTTCGATTTGTCCATAATTTTGAACGAGCATTGTATATAATTCCTCTTTTCTAGTAGACTTTCCAATAAAATCAACAAGAACAGGAACATAATTCTCGTTATATTTCCCCGCAATTATGTCTTTAACATCATCATCAATATTAAGTTTTGCTTCCGCCACAAATACTTTTTTCTGTGATATAGGATTTTGTTTCTTTTGATTCTGCTTCTTAGGTTTTGTCTGTTTCTCAGCCTTTACCTGCTTCTCAGACTTTGTCTGGTTCTCAGATTTTGTCTGCTTTTCAGGCTTTGTCTCTGACTCAGCCATTTTTTCCGGCTCAGCCTTTTTCTTAACAGTATATTTTTCCGAGAATCTACCAGTCATTCCATCATCATAATCCTTTGCCTGCCATCTCTCATGGGCAGATGCCTCAATACTTCTACTCATAGAGATTTTTGCACTGCAAAGGTCTGGGTTCTCTTCCCAAAAACTAGTAGCACACAAGAAACCTTTATCTTTGCTAATAATCACAATATCTGAGTATATTTTTTCCATTACCAAATATCCCAAATATGTAGATAACTGAAAATCCAGGGAGTTTCTTCCCCCACGCTGAATCTTAAAAATATCAACTTCAGCCTTACTTACCATTAGAAGGTCGTGAACCTCAAAAGTAATACTGTTAGCATTATTGCTATAAAATATTACAACCTTGTCCGATTCCTCTAAATTCTCAACTCCCAGGAGACCTTCCGATCTCACATTTTCAAAATCCACTAAATAAATTGTCATATATCCTCCATACTTCTAAACGAGGATATTCTGTACCGTAAAATTGATATTTAAATTATATCATAAAATAGTGATATTGTATGTTATAATAATGCTTGAACTTATAAATTTAGATGCATTTTGCATCTGGTAGAAAGGAGATTCTTTATGAA
>AUXO014342731.1_pt1 | contig 12448 bp, 11 predicted proteins | sample 768731 | NCBI WGS metagenome assembly AUXO01 (sample SAMN02715735, study PRJNA202380) | gut metagenome | biome: sheep rumen | host: Ovis aries | place: New Zealand: Palmerston North | reverse complement strand
TGTTCTATCTGGCGGGTACGTGTATGTGGAACTATTTTTCGGACTGCCTTACCAAGACATCCAATACGTTTGTCGCTAATGCCGGCATTTTCGGTAAGGTGTACTTTCCTCGGCTGGTAATGCCGATTTCCGATGTGATCAGCAACTTACTTCGCTTCGCCATTCAGTTTGGTTTCTTTGCCATTGTGTACGTGGTGTACTTCTTCGTGGATCCGACGTGCAACGCACACTTTACTTGGTATGCCCTTCTATTCCCTGTTCTTGTCTTGATGATGGCCGGCCTTGCCCTAGGCTTCGGAACAATCATATCTTCCATGACGACGAAGTATCGCGACCTTCAGGTTCTATTCTCCTTTATTGTTCAATTGTGGATGTATGCTACTCCTATCGTCTATCCGCTTAGCCAAACCAATAGCATGAGTTGGAATGGAATTGCTGTTCATAAACTCATGTGCCTAAACCCAGTTACTCCCATTATCGAGACTTTTAAATACGGATTTTTAGGCGCGGGGGAATTCGTGGGATGGCGCTGGCTGGTCTATAGTTTTGTTTTCATGTGTGTGCTCCTTTGTGCCGGGATTGTTGTGTTTAACAAGGTGCAGAAGAGTTTTATGGATACGGTGTAGTTTTTTTGTAGAATGTCAGAAGAGTATAAATACGATATATCAATTGTTATCCCTGTATATAATGGGGAGCATTGTATTCTGAATTGTTTGAATAGTATCTATTCTATCGATTGGGGGGGATTTACATATGAAGTCATCATCGTAAATGATTGTTCTACTGATAATACAAAGGAGGTTCTTACCAATCAAGTTTCTTTCCATAAGAATCTTACGGTCATTCATTTACCAGTTAATGGCAAGCCTGGGACTGCAAGGAACATAGGAATAAAGAGTTCGCAAGGTAGGTTCATTATGTTCGTTGATGCTGATGATTGTATTGAGCCTACTGTAAAGTCTGTCTTAGATTACGCTGTAAAGTCCGATATTGATATGTGTCATTTTGGGATTTCTACTCAATACAATATGATTGAACAGGTTATCCCAGATAGAGTGATAATGGATGGTCGGGACTTTGCGGAAAAGTTCTATGATATGTCATGTGATACGGGATACTTTCTTTCATATTTGTATTCGAATCGTTTTTTAAATATTATAAACCATCCTTTTGTCGAAGGTCGTGTACATGAGGATGCTGATTGGTGTGAGTATCACTTATGGAATTGCCATAGTATCGCTCATATAAATGCCGTTGTATATAAGAATTATGCAAATAGTGCATCGATAATGCATTCTCTGAGTCCTCAAAAAGATGCCGACAATATCATGATGTGCTATCGTCGTTTTCTTTTTACAGACACGATTGAAGATAATGAAAGCCACTTCAAATCAGTTATCTTATCTCATTGCAAGTTATGGGTTAGCGGAGTTTTATCTTTACGCCATCTTAGCCGTTATGACTTGAAGAGGATTGATGCGTTCTACTCTCGAATAGAAGAAAAAGCCATCGAGTACCTTAGAGAATTAGATTGGGTTGGCTTTCCTTCAATCTGCCTCTATCATTGGAGGTTTGCGAGATTTATCGTTTCATTTATTAATCCCATTGCTGCAGTAGCTAGACGCTTTAAATAATGTTGATTTCCGTTGTAATCCCCTCGTATAATCGCTCGTCAACTGTTGGACAAACTATTGATTCAATCCTTTCACAGAAGGTTGATGCCGACATTGAGATTATTATTGGCGATGATTGTTCTACCGATAATGCAAGGGAAGTCCTTCTAGATTATAAGGAACGCTACCCCAGTATTATAACTCTTATTTTTCATGAAAAAAATATAGGATTAGGCGCAAATTGGGCGACATGTGTAAAGGCTTGCAAAGGGAAGTATATATGCAACTGTGACAATGATGACTACTGGCACAATCCTGCCAAGCTGCAGCTTCAATTGGATTATATGGAATCACATCCGGACTCGAATGTGCTGATTACCGATCATCGGACCCATAATCGCAACACTGGAGAGATTAAGGAGCATAAAGCATATATCGATCGTTCTCTACCTATTCAGCAAGCTTTCTTTCACGGGAAAGAACGTTTTTGCAATGCTACCATAATGTATCGTGCAGACTTTTTGAAAGATCATCTACCCCTTGATGATTTCATAAAGTATCAGTTTACTTTACAAGATTGGACGGCATGGATTATTTTGTCAGCCTATACGGATTTCGACATTTTGGAAGTATCAACAGCTACTTTTGGTGTTGAGACCACTTCAATTACTAGACCGGACAGCTTGGAAAAACTACAAGAGCGAATGGATAAAGAGATTGAGTGCTATAAGTATTGTTGCTCCATGTTTCCAGAAACGCTTCCTTTTGATGAAAGAGGGTGGTATAGTTATGTCGACTCTTTACTTCTTTCTCTATCTTATAAGCTAAAGGATTATAAACATGCACATTATTATGCTGAGAAACTCTTAGGCCGCTCTTCCAATAAGAAGGTTTTCTTTGCGAGAAATAGGTTTTTGTTTTTTGCGTATTGTCTTTTGAAATCATTGTGATATACAATCTTTATGGCTACAGCAATTGAATTCAATCATGTAGGAAAACAATATAGATTGGGCCTTGTCTCTACAAAAACGCTGTCACATGATCTGAACCGTTGGTGGCAGATGTCTATTTTGAAAAAGGAGGATCCTTACTTGAAAATAGGGGAGGTCAACGATCGTTCGACGGTTGGAGACAGTGAGTATGTTTGGGCTTTGAAGGACATCGATTTCAAGGTGGAACAAGGAGATGTCGTCGGAATCATTGGCAAAAACGGAGCAGGGAAAAGCACATTGTTGAAGCTTCTGTCGAAAGTTACAGGACCTACTGTCGGAACAATTCGAGCTCGCGGACGGATCGGTGCTCTATTGGAAGTTGGAACGGGGTTCCATCCTGAAATGACTGGCCGTGAGAATATTTATATGAATGGTGCAATCATGGGAATGAGTAAGAGAGAAATTTCTTCCAAGTTGGATGAGATTGTCGCTTTCTCTGGTTGCGAGCGGTATATTGATACTCCGGTCAAAAGATATTCATCTGGAATGATGGTCAGACTTGGTTTTGCAGTTGCCGCTCACCTCGATCCTGAGATTCTTGTCGTAGATGAGGTTCTTGCAGTTGGTGATGCCGAGTTCCAGAATAAGGCTATTGAAAAAATGCAGACAATCAGTCGAGGAGATGGACGGACGGTCTTGTTTGTCAGCCATAATATGGCAAGTATGTTGCGTCTTTGCAGGCACGGCATTGTTCTGGACAAAGGATTAGTCCAGTTTGATGGTTCAATGCCCGAAGCTATCAGCCACTATCTCGGACACCAGGTTGTTCAATCGGAGTATCATGGGGATTATTCTCCCGATGGGAAGTTGAATCTGCTGTACACTGGTGTTCGGCCAGTTGAAGGTTCCGTTATTTATAGTGATTCACCCATAGATATCATCATTCGGTTTGTAGTCAACGAAGAGATTCCCTTCTTGGTATGCGGATTCAATATTTATAGTTCGTTTATGTATCCTCTTGCGAGAGCGGATTTCAATGATGTAACCGGACAGACCTCTTTACCAAAAGGAGAGTATCTTCTTCGGTTCAGAATTCCAGCAGGACGCCTGTCGAACGGAGATTATACTGTTGTCTTTGACCTTGCAGAGAGGGGAATCAAGAATTATGCTCCCGACAATTCTACGCTTTCTTTTACGGTTGAAATCAGTAAAAACTCATCTATCAATATTTACAATGAGCTGATGCCTCAGAAGACATCCATCATGCGGGAGAATTGGCTGGTATCCTGTGAACGAGTTTAAAGCAAGCATAAGCAATCCGTTTTCTCTATCGGCGTTCCAGTCTATGATGCTCCGTTAATCGGTTTCCGCTCATCATCAATGATTCCGGGCCCAGGACAATATATCGGAAAAGGGTCGCCGCAATTCGTTCGAATCGTTTCATGAATGGAATAACTCCTATTTGTGATAAGGGTGCCTTGACTGGCAACACTTTTTTATTCCGGTTTTCCCATATTGTATTTCGATGATTTTGAGACGGCTTTTCGAAAAAGATTCAGGGTACTCAAAAAGAACCAATAGTTGTTTAAAGAGAGATTCCCTGTGCTGACGTTTATGAAATTATACGCTCTGCATGTTAGAGAGGGGAATAATTATAAGTCATTTGGAGATGTAGATTCAAAACTTGGATAAAGGTCATGTTCATTGTATCACTGATGATATTGAGGTCTTTTATGTACATTTGTATCTTTTCTTATTGAATATCTATTAATTGAGGAGTCCTCGTTGTTGAGATTCCTATTTATAACGATAGGAGATAATCCAAAATGAGTGCGACAAAGTTCAGCATTTCCATCCCCGCTTTCAAGGCAAGATATCTCAAGGAGTGTATTGAAAGCGTTCTAGCACAGACGTATGTTAATTTCGAACTTATTATCGTTAATGATGATTCTCCGGAAGAGTTGGATAGTATTGTTTCCTGTTTTGATGACTCTCGTCTTCGGTATTTTAAAAATGAGAAGGGATTTGGGGGATATAATTTGGTCCAGAACTGGAACAAATGCCTTGAGTATTGCACTGGTGATTACATAATCTGCATGGGGGATGACGATAAGTTATTACCATGTTGCCTTGAAGAGTATGTCAAATTGATTAAACAATTCCCTGAACTTAGTGTTTATCACGCTTGGACTCAAATTATTGACGACAACTCCACCATTATTTCGATGACTCCAGACAGAGGACTCTATGAGAGCTGCTATTCGTTGATGTGGCATAGAATTAAGGGGAGGCGCCAGTTTATTGGAGATTATCTGTTTGATGTAAGTAAATTGCGAGCAATGGGTGGTTTTTATTTTCTTCCTTATGCATGGGGAAGTGATGATATTACTGTTTGGCTTGCCGCATCAAATGGTGGGATTGCAAACAGTCAAGTTCCCATGTTCCAATTCCGCATCAGTGCATTGCAGATTTCGAATATTCCACATTCTGAAGATAAAATGAAAGCTCTTTATTTGCGGAATCGATGGATGTGGGATTATCTCAAGAAAGAGCCAGATGAAGAGATTGATAGAATTTACCATCATGATCTGATTAATGGTTTGCTCGATTTTGACTTGAGTTACAATCAACGCGACCTTATTGAACGAGATTTAAGTGCATTTGGAAACAAAAGGTTAAAATATTGGATAGAGCATCAAAAAGAATACGGCATTAGTCCTTCATTACTTAAATCTATCCGAAACGAGATTTGGACTCAGAGTATATTGAGAAAACTAAAAAAAGTAAAGCATTTACTACACAAGTGATCAACTGCTACTTGTATGGCTAATTGTATTTCGATCGTTTTATGTACGTTTAATGGTGTAGTACGCCTGAAACCGACTATCGAACATTTGGCCGACCAGTATTTGCACAGTCAGGCGGAACTAGTTCTCGTTGATAATGCATCTACTGACGGCAGTGCGTCTCTAGTGGAGGATATCTGGCATCAAAAGGGAAATCCTTACCCGCTGGTCATCGTCCATGAGTCGGAGCCAGGCCTTATCCATGCTAGAAAAACCGGATTACGCGCTGCTAAACACGAGATTATCGTCTTCTGTGATGATGACAACTGGTTGCAACAAGATTATCTGCATCTGACAAGTGAATTATTCGATTGTATGCCCGATGTTGGCCTTGTAGGCGGTCAGGGAATGGGTGTGACCGACGGCGAGTTTCCCGTATGGTGGGGTGAGGGGAAAAACTCCTATAATTATGCTGTTGGGAAACAGTTGGAGCATTCCGGTTATGCAGATCAGCGTGGATACCTGTGGGGAGCAGGTCTTGCTGGACGTAGAGAATTGTTACTCCATATTTTCAATGATGCCTATCCATTTCTGATGGTTGGTAGGACAGGAAAGACGGTTTTATCTGGTGACGATTCTGAAATGTGTTTGCGTGCATTGTTGGCTGGTTATCATCTATATTATGATGAGAGACTTGTGTATGAACATTTTATACCTGCGACCCGTCTGACGGATGCGTATCTAAAGCATCTGTTGGAGAGTTTCGAGGCAAGCAGGGAAATTGACAAAGAATACCGTGCTGCATTGTCGTTCTCTCAATTAAGTGGCTGGAACAGGTTAAAGCAGTCCTTTGTCCGGTTATCCAGTCTATTACTCTCTCCACGTAACCCCAGGAAAAGAATCTTGCTCCGTCATTACCTTTCCTATTCCCTTCATCTACGGCAGTTTGTTCCTGAAAGATTCAGGGTTATTTTTGATTATTGCCGTTATTCTGGATGGGTGAAAAACAGTATATGAAGCTGACAGTAATTACAGTCAATCTCAACAATAGGAAAGGATTGGTTAAAACGGTCGAATCTGTTCTAAACCAGTCTTTCCGGGATTTTGAATACATTATTGTTGATGGCGGTTCCCATGATGGAAGCTATGAATTCATCCGGGAGATCGCTGAAAAGCATCCTGGTGTTGTTTGGACTAGCGAACGTGATAAGGGCGTTTTCAATGCCATGAACAAGGGAATCATGAAAGCTAAAGGGGAGTATCTTCTATTCATGAATTCCGGGGATTATCTTGTGGACAGGGATGTATTGGCTTCGGTTTTCGCGGACGAGCACTCTTCCGATATCCTGTTGGGTGCTGCCCGTGTCTCTGAGTCCGGTAAAATAGTATGGACTGCATTTCCCAAGAGCAACTATTCCTTGAATGATTTGTACCATGGCTCTCTTGCCCATCAGGCTTCTTTCATCAAAAAGTCTTTGTTCGAGCAACATGGTCTGTACCGTGAGGATCTGAAGTTTATGAGTGATTGGGCGTTCTTTTTAAAAGTCCTTGTTTTGAATGGCGGCTCTTTGGAATCCCTTGACGTGCTGGTCTCTGACTACAATGCTGAAGGATTGTCCAGTGATCTCAAGAACAGAGGAGCTATTGAGGCGGAAAAGGCCAAGGTGTTTTCGGATTTCGGACTTGATCGTATTGTCGTTGATTATAAGGACTGGGATAATTGGATGGTACAACACAAACCGATACTATGGGCATGGAATAAAGACATTCTTCGCACAATTATCATGTTCTTATATCGTTTGAGACACGTTTAAAATGGATACACCGGTTCTTCTTATAACTTTTAATCGCCCTTCTCATACATCCAGGGTGCTATCGGCGATTCGGGATAGCCGTCCGAAAGATTTGTTCATATTTCAGGATGGGGCGAGGGAAGATCATCCTGAAGATGCCGGTAAATGCCTTCTAGTTAGAAAGACTGTAGAAGAATTAGTTGATTGGGATTGTCATTTGCATACTTTCTATGCCGATCGCAATTATGGATGTGGGGCAGGTCCGATGACAGGGATCAGTTGGTTCTTTAGTAATGTAAGCGAAGGAATCGTGATGGAAGACGACTGCTTGCCCCACCCGGATTTCTTTCCTTATTGCAGTGAATTACTTGAGCGTTTCCGGGATGACCGCCGGGTAATGTACATCAGTAGTACGCTCTATGATGAAAGGTGGCAATGCAAGTATTCGTATGATTTCTCTCATTATATGATAACAGGAGCTTGGGCCTCCTGGGCTCGTGCATGGGAGGGATTTGATCTGGATCTGCTGTCCTTGGATGCAAAGGATTTCAGAAAGCATTGCAAACATCTGCTTTATTCTGTCGTCGAGGCCGACTGGTGGTATTTCAAGGTCCTGGAAATCCAGCGGGACAAAGAAAAGAAGAGCTATTGGGATTACCAGATGCAGATTCACCTTTTCAATCGGTCTGGATTAACAATCCATCCGCAGGTGAATCTTATTAGCAACATCGGTTTTGATGGTGAGGGGACCCATACGCTTGATAATGCCGATAATCAAGGGGAGCGGCCATCATATGGAATTATTCCACTTACTCATCCTGGTGTGGTTTCTGTTGATACCAAGCGTGATTATGAGTGTTTCGCCAAGAAACGATCTGCCGGATGGCTGCAAGACACGGTCTCTCGGCTTTATAAGAGAATGCTATTCAATCAAGGCCTTTCTCATAAGCTGTTGATCATCTATAAGAAGTTGAAGAATGGTAAATAGGATAAGAGTTCTGTCCGTCTGCTCATCAGATTCATCTGGGGGAGCAGCTCAAGCTGCGTATCGTATTCATCAGGCGGTCAGAATGTATGGTATTGACAGCAAGATGTTTGTCAAGGAGAAGAAAAGAGATGAAGAGGATATTCTTCCCCTTCGGAATTTCGTCCCTGACAATCTTGTTTACAATGCTTTTGACTGGATCTGGAACAAATGCAAGAACAAGTGGCAGCACTATGTGTGGGGTAAGTATCCGGAGCGGCTCAGTTTTTATATGTCCGACCTTCGATCTACTGATATTGGAGATGCTCTTCGGAAAATAGATTATGACATCTTGCACCTTCATTGGATCAATAACCGCTTTATTCCCCTTGAAAAACTTCCAAAGGACAAACCGATTGTCTGGACCTTACATGATAGTTGGCCTTTCTGTGGGACCTGTCACTACTTCCTTGACTGTGATAATTATTTGACAGGATGTGGTTATTGCCCACAGCTTCGTTCTGGTAAAGAGAGGGATTTGAGCCGAAAGATTTGTCTCAAAAAACAAAGATTATACAAAGGTCTTGACATTCACGTCGTTACGCCCAGCCGCTGGTTGGGAGAAAGTTCCGCCAAGAGTTTTTTGTTTCGAGATAAGCCGGTGACAGTTATTCCCAATTGTTTGGATCATGAAACCTTCAAACCAATCTCACAGACAGAGCTAAGCCCGCGGATGAGAGATCTGAAGAATATGTTTAATGGTAAGACGATCATTGCATTCGGAGCTGTTAATGCATCGACTGACCGGATCAAAGGATCGACTATCCTTGCTCGTGTTCTGCAGATTCTGGCTGACGGGAAACACGATGAACAATTAGCCGTTGTTGTTTTTGGAACCGATACGCCGATAGCTGGATTCCCGGAAAGTATCCCAGCTTATTATGCCGGTTATCTTGATAAGACAGAGGACTTGGTTTCGTTATATAATATCGCTTCAATTGTGGCCGTTCCTTCTTATACGGAAGTATTCGGGCAAGTCGCATCTGAAGCGCTCTCCTGTGGTACTCCTGTCGTAGCATTCCGTTGTACGGGTATTCAGGATGTGGTTACGGAAGACTGCGGTTTTTTAGCTGATCCCTATAGCGCAGAGCATTTTGCGGAAGGAATTCTGTGGTGCATCGACAAGAACAAGGATGGGCACCTGTCATCAAACGCCAGGACGAGAGTTTTGAATTTGTATACCAGTGATATTGTTGGAGGTCTTTATTCGTCGTTATACAAGAGTTTGATTAAGTGTAGTATTGCATAATGCAACGTAACCTCTCTCTGGACATACTCCGTATCCTGGCCTGTCTGGGTGTTATTACGATTCATACATCCGGTTCTCCAATTGTCCACCAAATGGTTGAAAAGGGTTCCGTATGGTATACGGAATGTATGGTACTTAATGCATTAGTCCGATGGTCCGTTCCGGTTTTTGCCATGCTTACCGGTTTCTTTTTGTTAGACCCGAAAAAAGAGATTTCCATCAAGGGCCTTTTCTCCAGATATCTTGTCAGGATTTTCGCGGCATTGGTTTTCTGGTCTTTCTTCTATGCGGTATCCCTACATAAACCATTTTTCCCACTTGGGTCACAAGAAGGACATTTCTGGTATCTTGAAATGCTGATAGGACTGTATCTATCCATTCCTATCCTTCGCTTGATAGCAAGCAATGAAGCCACGCTGAAGTATTGTTGCTTGGTCTGGATTGTGTTCATGTGTTATGCTTTTATGGCAAATTTCTTTGCCCTACCCATCAAGCTGGGAGATATTCTCTTCCCGAGATTTGCTGGCTACTGCCTGGTGGCCTACTGGATTAAGACTAGTCTATCGGAGAGAACAAGTAATAATAATCTATCAGTCGCGCTTTATTTTCTGGGTGCTGTCGGGTTGTTATTTACAGTATTTGTCGGGTATAGATCTCAGAATCCGGAAACGGTTTTTTATTCATACGATGCACCGAATGTCATGGTGACTGCATTTGCCGTATTCCTGTTTTTTGTCCGCCACCCCTTGTCTCACGATTGCACCGGACATGGTTTAATCGAAGAGTGTTCCAGGTGTACTTTCGGAATCTACTTGATACATTTATGGTTGCTGATTCAGTTTTTCTTCCGAATGCATCGATTCATTCCCGGTCCTATTCCATTGACTATTTTATGTGTTTCCGTCACTTTTTTCATCGCTTTCGGCATTACTTGGCTTATTAGGAGAATCCCATATTTGAATCGTTTGATTGTGTGATACAATATGTATAGGTACTAGCTGATGGAAACAACGTATCGAAGGGGAGAGAGAGAACTGTACCTGGATTTGCTCCGGGTTCTGGCAACGTTCGCCGTTGTCTTTTTGCATGTATCAGCGAAAGGGGTATCCTTACCGGTTGAAACATTTGACTGGCATGTTGCAGTTGTATATGATAGTTCCGTCAGATGGGCTGTTCCGATGTTCGTTATGATTAGCGGTGCTCTATTTCTGAGACCTGAAAAAGAAATAACTATCCGCCGTATTCTGACTAGAAATGTAAAGCGTTTGCTGGTTGCCTACCTTTTCTGGTATTCAGCCTACGTTTGTTTCGACATTATAATTAGCAGTATAAAGATAGGAGCATTCTCTTTTGACGTCAGTTATCTTGAACCGGAGTTTCATCTGTGGTTTCTGCCCATGTTGGCGGTAGTTTATCTTTTCATTCCGATTCTTCGTAGGGTTGTTGTCGATGATAGGCTTTTGCGTTATTGCCTGATCTTATGGGGGATATATATTGCTGTCGGTTTCTTTTTGGAAAGGGATGTTCCACAGATTAGTCCTTTGTTCAGTATACATATTGTGCCAGGCTATCTGGGGTATTTTGTCTTGGGCTATTTCTTGTCAAAGTCCTCGCTGACAAGACAGCAACGCCTGATTATATATGGATTAGGCTGGGCAGGCCTTCTGGTGGCTGCTACAGGTTGTATTGTGCGCTCCTGGAATCAGGGGATCGCAGATGTGAAATTCATGTCCGAGCTCAGTCCCCAAGTGGCAATGATGGCGACGGCGTTATTCTTATGGGTGAAACAGTTGGCGCCAAGGGTTAAGAATAGGGTTGCAGCATGTGTGGAGTTCTGTAGAAAAGACATGTTTGGCGTGTATCTGGTCCATGTATTTTGGCTGTGGTTTTTCGACAGACTGCCGTTACATGATATGGGAAGTTATATAGTCATAATCCCTTTATGGGCACTATCAGTCTTTATCTGCAGTTTGTTTACTTCGAAATTGCTGCGTAGAATCCCTCTTTTGCAAAGTGTTTCGGTTTAATTATATTGATAAACGGCATGAATAATCCCTGTCCCCTTACTATTGTTACGATTAACCGAAATAATGAGAGTGGTTTGGAGAAAACGATTCAAAGCGTTCTCTCGCAAACCGTTACGGTCTTTGAATATATTATTGTAGATGGCGCTAGTTCAGATAAAAGCGTTGAGGTGATTCAGAAATATACTGACATGTTTGGATCTCGCCTGAAGTGGATATCTGAACCTGATAAAGGCATTTACAATGCCATGAACAAGGGGATAAGCATGGCATCTGGAGAGTATGTCCAATTCCTGAACAGCGGTGATTGTCTGGTTGCTGATGATGTCTTGGAAAAGATGTATAAGGCCTTGAGTGATTCGGGGTATCCTCCTATTCTATATGGCAATATGCTAAAAGACATGCCAGACGGCATTCTCCGGGACAAGTGCTTTGCCGGACAGGAGATAACTCTACTGGGATTTTATGTTGGTACACTGAATCATTCACCCGCTTACATCCATAAGTCTTTGTTTGACAAATATGGCTTATATGATGAGTCTCTCCGGATTGTTTCCGACTGGAAGTGGTATATGCAAGCCATTATTTTCGGTGGCGAAAAACCGGTTTATACGGACTTGGATGTTACATTGTTCGACATGAATGGCATCAGCGAGACAAATAAGGAGCTAGATAAACTGGAGCGGACAAGGGTCCTGGTGGAACTAGTCCCGAGTGCTATACTAACGGATTATGATCAGTGGTCTTTCTCCATCGAGCAAATGAAGAGACTTAAACGGTACCCTATTGCATATAAGATAGTATGGTTCCTTGAAAGATGCCTTTTCAAACTGGAAAAGTGGAAACAAAAACGTAACCGAATTCAAATATGGCGCTGATACTTAGTGTTATAGTTCCGGTTTACAATGTGGATAGATATCTTGAAAGATGTCTAAAGAGTATTCTTAATCAGGATATTTGTCCGGACAGTTATGAGATCATTCTGGTGGATGATGGGTCAACGGATAAAAGCGGCATAATCTGTGAC